>Ga0118677_10005645_pt2 | contig 17265 bp, 11 predicted proteins | sample AliMusrvi5mmetaG_FD_86154 | JGI IMG/M metagenome (GOLD analysis project Ga0118677, IMG submission 86154) | reverse complement strand
CTTGCGTAATATGACCCGCCGTCGCCCCCTCTTCCTAACAACTGACCGGTAGTGCCCGAACCGCCCGGATTAGAAGTGTCAGTTGATCCCGTTCCTCCGATTCCTGTTGATCCCGTCTGAGGAGAGCCTGCATTACCTCCATTTCCTCCGGCATTGGTGCCTCCATCGCTGCCTCCAAGGCCTCCTGAGCCGCTTCCTCCAGCACCTGCTCCGCCAGCGACATTACCATTACTACCATAGCCCCCTCCACCGACGACAAACGGGATTCCGGAGGAACCTGTAAAAGTGTAAGGAGAAATTGTCACAGCATCTGTAGGGGTCCCACCACCGCTTCCTCCAGCAGTGCCAAGAATCGCGCCGCCGCCGCCGCCAAAATTGCTTCCTCCATCGCCACCAGCACCGCCACCACCGCCGTAGCTGTCTCCACCAAACCCTGTGTAGCCACCGCCAGCGCCGTTGCTGTTGCCTCCATTACCACCAAGGCCGCCACCACCACCACCACTGCCGGATGATCCGCGTCCTGCAGCAGCTGAGCAGTTAGTAAAATTGACATTGTGAAGGATTACATCGGCTGCATCGATGAAGAGAGCGCCGCCGGCGCCCATTCCTCCGCCCCCTCCACCACCACCGGTTCCACCTGTTGCATTGCAGCTGTCGAAGTCGAGGTTCTGTAGAGTGACATTTCCCTGGCGGATGAATAGGCCACCGGTGCCGTTGGTCCCTGTAATTGTAACAGGGAAGGCTGGATTAGCGTTGCCGATTGTAATCGTATCAGAGCCAAGGAGGTTGAGTATAGAGAGCTTGGCACCGAGCTGAATGGAGGTAACGCTTGGGTCAAAGACAATGTTATAGTCTACGGAATTCCTTTGCGCTTGCTGATCGAGGATGTAGTTAAGGCAGTAGCGAAGATCACCGGAGGTTGCAGTACTTGTTTGACCACCTGGGTAAAGGCTAGGATTGTCTGAAGACGCCATTACAGTTAAAGTAGTAGTGCTAGCTCTTGCTTTATTAAGGGGAGTCATACTTAACGCTAGAGCGCTAAGAGCAAATAGTCTCAAACTTTTATATTCAACGAATCTATAAAGAAAATTATCTGACATGATTTCCTACTCTTAAATAAGCTCTACATTTTGCAATCTAGCGAGCGAGCTATTTAAATGCGAGGAGGCATTTAAAAGTAGTCTGCATAGATTAGTATTTTCCTCTTTCTATTTTACGAAAAAGTTATTATATGAATGTAAGGGTCTTAATATCTTTTAAAGAGTGGTTATATGAGATTGAAAAGTTCAGTATTTGGATGTTTGATTGTACTGCATGCCGGTGTTTTCGCAGGTTCCGCCTCTTGGATAAATCCCATGGATGGGGATTGGTCACACGATAGTAATTGGACTGATCTCTCAATTCCAAATAGTCCAACCGATAGTGCAACCTTTCCCAATGTACTGGAAAATTCTCAAATCATGGTGACTGTAGATGAGTCCTATGATGTAGGTAGTTTAAACTTCACGGATCCAGATGAATCAGGGTATTTCATTACTGCTACAGGGGGAGGGGTTCTGCATCTTTATGATTCTATTTCTGTAAGTACTGGTCAGCCTTGGTCCTCTAGGATTGATAGTCCTTTAGTCTTAGAAAATACGATTAGTATTTCTACAACGGAAGGTTCTGGATTACAGTTCACCACTGGGGGGATAACGGGAAGTGGGGGAATTACCCTAATGGGTAATAGCGCGATTGATTTTGGTACTGCGACTAACACTTATAGCGGTACTACAACGATTATTAGTGGAATGTTTCAAGCAGGGCAGAGTAATGTTTTTTCCCCTTATTCACCGTTTGTGCTCGCCGATGCAGACGGCGCGGTTCTTGATGTTAATGCGGGAGATAACACCATTAAAAGTCTTTCCGGAGGTGGATCCAATGGAGGTGTTGTTCTAATAGGATCAGGAAATACACTCACTCTCGGTAATGATACTCCCTCGTTAACTTTTGCAGGGAAAATATTAGATGAATATGGAGCGGGATCTATTATAAAGCAGGGGAGTGGGGAGTGGGTTGTAACTGGTGCTAATTCTTACAGTGGTACTACCACTTTAAGTGCCGGACAGATAACCCTTGGAAATAATACGGCTATTGGATCAGGCACGCTTGCCATGGCAGATGCTACAACTCTTGGACTAAATAATGGGGTTACAGCGGGTAATGATGTAACGTTAACAGGCACTTGCAGTATTTCGGTAGCTTCCGGTACAGCCGGATTATCAGGTCCTATTGGAAATGGTACATCTACAGGATCACTTGTGAAGACAGGGCTTGGAACTTTAAAGCTCAGTGGAAGTAATACCTATACTGGTAATACAACGATTGCGGAAGGGAACTTATCTATTAGTGGATCTTCTGCATCACCCCTTGCTATTTCTTCTGGGGCTATTTTAAGAGGAGCGGGATCCTTCGGTCCTATTACCATTGCAGATGGGGCCGTTCTTGCGCCAGGTAATTCCGTTGGCACTATTACCACATCTTCTGTAACTTTTAATCCTACTTCGATATTCCAAGTGGAAATTAACCCGGCAGAAGCATCAAGCCTTATAGTAACAGGTCTTGCCACTCTTGCGGGAAATGTAGAGGTAGTTCTCGATCCGGGCTCTTATCAAAGACAAAATGAATATCTAGTGTTGAATGCAACTAGTACTAGCGGGTCATTTAATTCTACCGTTTTAGAAGGGAGGAGAGGGTTTAATTTTAGCTTAAATCAGGTTGGTAATACCGTTCACCTAAAGTATTATGTGCCACCTATTTCCACGGACGGGCTCAGAGGAAATGCAGCTAAAGTGGCAAATTACCTAAATGATAAGGGAGATGTTGAGGAGCTCGTGCTTTTTAATACCTTATCTGGAAATACTCTAACTAGCGCGTTAAGCAGTATCACTCCCTCACGAAATGCCTTTGGGGCATTTATTACGGCCCAGACAGCTTTTTCCGTTAGTAATCTTGTAGCTACACATATGGATAGTTTTAGAGCTTCACGAAAAGATTCTTCGGAAGAGCCCTTTGTTTCAGTACTCACGGCAGATGCCTCAGAGCAGATTGCAGCGCCTGTAAAAAGTAGGGGCCCTAAAAATAGATTTTCTTCTTGGCTTTCAGGCTTTGGACAGTTCGCTCATCTATCGGCCATTAGCCAAAATCCATCGTTTAATTATATCTCTGGTGGGATACTTGCAGGTCTTGACTACCTCGGAGAAAATAGAGGAGTCGTCGGAGGCTCTTTAGGCTATGGTCATACTCATTATTACGATGAGCAAAATGCAGGGCATGGCAATATCAATGCCTATTTTGGTTCTATCTATGGTAATGCCTTTTTAGATAGCTTTTACTTTTCTCCGGCTGTTTGGGGTATATTTAATCAGATAGATAATACAAGAAATATTTCCTTCCCCGAGTTTTCAGCAAAAGCGCATTCTGATATCTTTTCCTGGCAGCTTGTGCCTCACTTAGAAGTAGGATACGATTTTGCCTTTTCATGGGGAGATCTGATTCCGTTTACTTCCGCAGATTGGGCAATTTCCTGGCAAAGAGGCTACCAGGAACATGGCGCCTCTCCCTTCAATGCCAAACAAAAGGCAAATAATAGCTCGATGGTGCGTAGTGAGATAGGTCTTAAATTTTTAGAAAAATGGGAAAAGAGTTGGGGCGCATTTATTCTCAAAGAGAAAGCTTCTTACGTGTTTGAAAAGCCTTTTGGTACAGGGACTGTGAATACCTCTTTCGTAGGAACTCCTGGAAGCTTTACTGTCGTGGCTGTCAATCGAAACTTAAATCTTGGAGTCGTTGGGCTCAACTTCCTAGTGGCTGTCGGTAAAGAGAACCCTATCAAGGTGAATCTTGGCTATGAAGGGGAGTTTGGGGCGAATTTCTGGTCTAACGATGTTACGCTTACCTTAACTAAGGACTTTTAGCAATAGCCTCTATACGTTGAGCCATTTTGGAAAGACTTTGATAAAAAATAAGGCTCTTGTAAGTAGGCCTTTACAAATCATCGGCGTTCTAGAGGTAGGGCCTGGCAAATCTAGTTGATATCCTCCTTTTCTCTTTCTATTTTACGAAAAATTTATTATATAGATGAAAAGCTTTTTATATCTTGTAGTGAGTGGTGTGATGATGTATCGTAAATTCCTTCCAATTGCAGTAGCTATTTTATGGGAAATGGCAGAGGTTAAGTCCGTATTTGGTTCTGAGATCACTTGGACCGGTACTAATAATGTTGAGATGAATACCAGCTCTAACTGGAGCTCTGGTACCATTCCTGGAAGTTCCGATGATGCCATTTTCGATAGTACGGTTCCTGGTGTCGCCACAACTGCTACAGAATCCGAGGCTACGTTTTCAGTATCAACTCTGAACTTTCCCCATAGCGCCTCTTTTTTCACTCTGGATTTTAATAACCAAATGCTTCTCCTCGGTGGCACTGGGATTACCGGTAGTCAGACGAATTGCAAGATCAACTCCTTAAATATTGATAACGAACAGGTATTACAATATCAAATTGCATTTACTGGTAGTGGTGCTAGTCCTACAGCAACCTCAGGGAGCGCCTCTGTCAACATCATAAATAGTTTCACTCTATCGGGTACAACATCAGGTCTTAATGTCGGACATATCTTGCCTGATCAGCTCTATTCCTTATCTCCCTTTTATGTGGGAAGTGGGGCAAGCATTTCCGTAACCAATCAGGGTAGTGATACGAATATAGGGTCAGGAAATAGTGTATGCATCGTAGAAAATAATCAAGTGACATTTGATTCTGATTTGATTCTAGATAGTAATAACACTATTACCATTTTGAATAGCGGAGACAATAGAGGCTTGATAACAGGAACCGTAACATCCCAGGTGAACCCCATTACGGGTCAATTTTCTGTAAGGGGGGATCTCTCTGCGGAAGATGGCCTTACCATCGAAGTAACCAATAGAGGTACTGATAGTAGTATAGGATCAGCTAGCAATTATATCGCACCAATAGGTGCGGAACAATTTTATATTACCGGTAGCACAAATCTTGGCAATAGGGCTTCGATCTCGGTTATCAATAGTGGACTATTTACGGGATCTTCAAGTAGCGCTGCAGGGAGTGGTACTGCAGGTGTAGGTGGTAATCAAATAAAATTTGCAGGAGTTTTTACCGCTTTAGATGAATTTTCCCTTGATGTGTTAAACACAGGTACGAATACTTCAAGTGGGTATGGGGGTAATAGCGTTGGAAGTTTAAATCTAGGACAGGCGCTATTTGGTTCTTCAGTTACCACGGGAAGTGGAGCAATCATCACGATTCGTCAACACGGGAATTCTAGTGGTTTTAGCACCAACAATGGTAATACTGTAGGTAGTTCAGCAGCTGGTGTTCAGTTGAATGTTTCTGGTGGTTTTTCTACGGGGGATAATTTTACTCTTGCTCTGGAAAATAGAGGGGTTTTAACTGGATCATTAACGAGTTTGGGAGGCGATGTAGTCGCTAGCTCTTCCGGTCAAAGTACCTTTGGATCTTTTTGCCATTTAGGAGATAACGCTACCATAAACATCGCAAATAGCGGGCAAAATTCAAGGAATAGCAATAGTATCGGTAGTAGTGTGGGGGTAAATGGCGGACAAATGTTTGTGCAAGGTCCTTTCACTGGTTCAGATAATCTTTCAATTACTATCAATAATACGGGTAACGATAGTAGTACAGGACCTACAACAAGCAGTACCACGGGCGCCATCGGACCCTCGCAACTGGGTTTTGGTTCAAGCTTTGCCACTTTAGACAATGCCTCTATCCATATCGCAAATAGTGGAACAATTACAGGTTCAAATGGAGGAGCCAACAACATCGGTACTATCGGATCGAGTCAATTAGACGTTGCAGGAGATTTTTCTGTAGGTGATGGTTTTCTATTGCAAATCTTAAATACCGGAGTAGATCGCGGAACGGGAGTTGGTAGCGATTCACTCGGACTCGTAGGTGATTCTCAGTTGATATTGGGAGGAACTACTACAGGGCAAGGTTCCATGGATATTTCGATCGTAAATAGCGGAACAAGTAGCGGTAGTAGTACTACAAATGGAAACCCTGTCGGCTTTTTGGGAAGATATCAATTTCATCAGGTAGGTTCCCTTAATGTAACAGATACTTTTACCCTCAATGTGGCAAATATAGGACTTTATAATGGGAGCGGTATCGGAGGTAATTTAGTTGGATATATCAATGGCTTCGGACAAGTAGTAAGTGACGCTCTATTTACAGTCGGGAATAATGCCATAATCTCCGTATCTAATGAGGGGGTCAATAGTGGGAGTATTAGTAGCAGAACAAATTACGTAGGTTTAGTGTCTAGTTATCAGGCAGCGTTTTTTGGTGGAGTAACAGCGGGCGATTATCTTGTGCTTAGTGTCACAAATAGTGGGAAAAATAGCTGTGTAAATAGCGGCAGCGCTCAAGGTCAAGATAATGTGGGCTATATGTATTCCTATCAACTCCAGTCGGGCAGTTCCTTTGGTGCTGGCGATCATGCGACGATTACCGTATCTAATACCGGAGTCAATAGCAGTAATATCGCTCAAGCTTTTGTTGGCTATGTAGGGGATGCTCAGTTTTATACCGGATCGAATTCCTTTACGGCCGGTGACTACCTCACTCTTATCGTGGCCAACAGTGGAAATGATAGTTGTACGGGCAGTGGGGGCAATTATGTTGGAGTTGTCGATACGCAAGGATCTGGTGGGATCCAGGTGGGGTGCGGAACCTTTCAGGTGGTTGATAACGCAACTATCGCTATTACCAATAGCGGCACAAATAGCGGCAGCGGTGATAATCCCAATAATGTGGGTTATGTGTACACTACCCAGTTTGCTGTTCAAGATTCCCTGATAGCAGGAAATGATTTTACCCTTGATGTAGAAAATAGTGGGGTCAATAGCGATGTAGTTAGTAACGGCAATAATGTGGGAGTTATCTTTAGCGGGAACCAAATGCAGTGTTTGAGCACTGTGCAGCTGGGGGATAATGCAACGATCTCTATCTCCAATAGTGGCAGCAATACAAGTATAACCACAGGGAATGCCGTTGGTCGTGTGTTACTAAGCCAGCTTGTGGTATCAGATACATTCCAATCGGGAACAAATTTACTCCTATCCGTGACCAATTCAGCGGTAAATAGCGGAAACCCTACCAATACGGTCGGATCGGTTGGCAGCTCACAGATCGTGTTTAATGGTACTTGTACCTTAGGAGATGGATCTGTCATTACCGCATTTAATAGTGGAACCGTGGGTGGATTACAAATACAGTTTGCCCAAGGGTTTGACATTTCCAGTGGATCCATTACTTTGCAAGCAATCAACCAGGGAACTCTAACTGGCAGTGGTATTCAGATTGATGCCGGCTCAGGAGGGGATGCTCGCATCGTTTTAGAGGGGAACTCTTTGTATATCGGTTCAACAGATGCAGGTTTTACCATCGGTTCTTTAAGTGGGGATAGCGCGTGTTCTGTCCAGTCGAGACCCACTTTGACAATCGCTACCGATCCTTCTGTAAGTGCTACGTTTTTTGGTGACATCCAAGATTATCCTTCGATTACTTCTGATTTATACAAAACAGGTAGCGGAAGACAAACATTATCTGGTACAAATACCTACACTGGCACAACCTATATCCAGCAGGGTATTTTATCCATAAACGGGTCCGTAAGCAGAGATGTTATAGTGAGCTCCGGGGGGACTTTGAAGGGAAGCGGAACCATTGGAGGCGCTGCTACTATTGATAATGGAGCTGCCCTTTCTCCTGGGAATTCCGTTGGAACGATCAATGTAGGCAGTCTTATTCTAAACCCTGCTTCTACAACGGTTATTGAGATAGAACCTAGTGACTCCTCTAGAGTGATTGTCGCTGGAAGCGCTATAGTTGATGGTGCATTACAAATTGTCCAAGATCCAGGCGCTTATGCCCATCAGGGAAGTTATCGTATTTTAGGAGGTGGGTCTTTAACTGGCTCCTTTACTTCTATGAATAGTCTTCCCGGATTTACTTTTAGTTTATCCACTCTTGGCAGTGATATTTATTTAAACTATCTTTTAGAAATAGCGAATGACGGGCTTTCAGGCAATTCTCTTACTCTTGCAAACTATTTAAATGATAACGCTCCTCCATCCAGTGCATTTACCTATTTAGCGGGTCTTTCTGGAGATGCATTGAATCAGGCCTTAGAAGGGGTCAGTCCTTCCAGGAATGCGTTCGGGAACTATATTACAGCACAGACGGCCTTTTCTCTTAGCAATCTTGTCTCTGCCCATCTCGATAGTTTTAGAGTTTCAGCAAAAGGCTCTTCACAAGAGTCTTTTGTTTCAGCACTAACAGCAGATAGCTCAGGGGACATAGCAGCCCCTGTAAAAAGTAAGGGCCCTAAAAATAGATTTTCTACTTGGGTAGCAGGCCTTGGAGAATTTGCTCACCAAGCAGCCTTAAGCCAAAATCCATCGTTCAACTATATCTCAGGTGCAGCATTAGCAGGCTTTGACTACCGGGGAGAAAATAGAGCTATGGCTGGAGCCTCTTTAGGCTACGGCCGTACTCATTACACCGAAGCTAAAAGTGCAGGACATGGTAATATCAATGCCTATTTTGCTTCAATTTACGGTAATGCCTTTGTAGATGATTTTTACTTTTCTCCAACTATTTGGGGAGTATTTAATCAGATAGATAACACTAGAAACATCTCTTACCCTGGCTTTTCTGCCAAAGCGCATTCTGATATCTTTTCCTGGCAGCTTGTGCCTCACTTAGAAGTAGGCTATGACGTTGCCTTCTCATGGGGAGATCTGATTCCGTTTACTTCAGCGGATTGGGCGATTTCCTGGCAAAGAGGCTACCAAGAACATGGAGCCTCTCCTTTCAATGCAAAACAAAAAGCGAATAATAGCTCGATGGTGCGCAGTGAGACAGGTCTTAAATTTTTAGAAAAATGGGAAAAGAGCTGGGGCGCATTTATTCTCAAAGAGAAAGCTTCTTACGTATTTGAAAAGCCATTTGGTACAGGGACTGTCAATACCTCTTTTGTAGGAGCTCCTGGAAGCTTTACTGTCGTGGCTGTCAATCGAAACTTAAATCTTGGAGTCGTTGGGCTCAACTTCCTAGTGGCTGTCGGTAAAGAGAAACCTATCAAGGTGGATCTCGGCTATGAAGGGGAGTTTGGGGCGAATTTCTGGTCTAACGATGTTACGCTGACGCTAAGTAAAGATTTTTAGAAAACGCTAGATTTTTGTATTTAGGTTTTTCTAGTTAAAAAGATCAGCATGAGAGCCCGTTCGAACAAGAGCTAGAATAGCCTTACTTTGTAGGTATATAAGTAACCAATCCGGCTCTATATGACATTCTCGGTGGTCCTTATAATTTCCCGAAAGAGGATGATCTCGATATTTCTCAGGTAGGCTCTTTTCTTTTAAAAGTAATTCAACAATCTTATCGAACTTGTTCGTATCCTTGCCTCTTTTTTTTGACAATTTTAGATCTCGTTTAAATTGGGTCGTATATTCAAGTTCTAACATTAGATTCCAAGTTCATCATAAAGATCAGCAAGGTCTTTAGCCTTAAATGTTTTGCCTTTTCTAGCATCATTCATAGCTTTGCGGGTTTTTGCATTGGGTTTTTTTTCAGGACTCATTCTCTCTTGAATGCAGCCAATCACAAAGTCTTTTAACGTAACCCCTTCTGCTGAAGCTAAAATCTTAATACGCTTATGGTCTTTTATGGGGATGTCTATAGACATTCTTGTAGTTTTTGAATAGTTCTTCTCAGGCATATTCCCTCCAGTTCTTTGATTATATCATAATTTACTTATTTACTTAAATACGTAAAAAAAGCAATCAGTTTTAAAGAATTCGATCTAGGATTAATAGAATCTTTATTCCGATAGAGCCGTTCGTTTCCCTTTGAAATCGAGTTACCGCCGGTGGCGTTTCAGCTTTTGAAGTTTGGGTTTTGCAAGGGGATTACGCCTGTGAATGAATAGGTTGCAAGTGGCGTTCCAGTGATAGTGACAGATGATTTTAAGGATCGTCTTACTCCCCAGGGAACCAAACAATCGCAGGTGGCACGCCAGCTTTGCCTGTGATTTGCTCATAGGTGAAAATCGCGAATTGATTCGGTACAGAAATAGAACCAGAATTTCCTCGGTAAGGGGAGTAAGAGGTCTGTCCTTGCGTATAAAATGAGTTTATAAAACTCATGAACTGAGAAAGACTCCAGTACCCAAAGAAGGCCTCATCGGTGTTTCCTTCTGCGGAAAACATCAGAAAAATACCGCTTACCATCTCAGAGGTCAATGCATACCCGAGGTAATTGATCTCATTTTCTACATAGAGCCAAGGTAAATAAGAGGATACTGTTGGAATTGCCACATTGGCACCGAGAGATAATTCCACATTGCTTATGACGCCAACATCAAGGGAAATTTTAGCAGCGCATGCAGTACCAGGATCGCTTGAGGGAATAAGGCACTGCTGCCCACCACTTGGGGTAATGACAGCTAGGGGACTGCTTGAATTTAACCCACTAGAGTTCAGTTCTGTTTCAAATTGTGTACCACTACCTGAAATAATTTTCGACCCCTCGGTATAGGTAATCGTAGATAGAGCGCCGCCAGTTGTCAGTCCCGGACAGTAAGGGGAATTTGAGAGGAGCTGTAAAAATTTTACTCCTGCAGGTAGAGATTGGTTCTGTAGCGTGAATACATAAGGAGCGTCTAAGTTATATAGCTGAGGGTATATGTAATCTAAAAAAGGAGCCGATGGATCGGGTCTTGTCCAAGGAGCAGTTCTGTTAGAATCACTTCCATTGTAAAAATACATATTGAGGCCGTTAGAAGTATCGTAAACAAGGCTTGTATCTCCCATGAGAGCGGCATCTGTTATCGGTAGGGTAGCTCTATTTCCAAAAATTTGCTTTCTTGCGCTTCCGTCAAATGTCATGCCTCTTTTAAGAGGATAGAAGTCACTATTGATACTTGCAAACTCATCGAGGTAATTCACGATCGCCTGCTCTGCATTGATAGCCGCTGAGGTGCTGTCAGCATTTACCGTATAAGGTCTATAATCAGGTGGCTGAGGGGCAGGTCCTGGCATAACGGTGCAGTTATTTTGAGGATCGACCGTCACCCCGGAAATCAGATTGGGGTAGGTGTTTTTTACGACGTTATAAAGGTCACGTGCCCACCACAGGCAATTGTAAAAACATCCATTGCTACTAGTCATATAATTGGGAAGGACTGAATAGGTGGGGACAGTCGGTGGCGGATTGCTCCCAGTGTATATTAAGCTCGGAGACATCGAAGCGCATTCTAGCCGTAATTCAATTTGCGTAGTAGAGGGGAAAGTTGTACTGGGATTCGTTAGGAGCTTTACAAAACTCGTAGGATCTGTAGATGTTGGGTCATAAAAGGCGGTAGAAGCGTTAGTATAGCCAAAATACCAAATGATCTTTTTTATATTATGGTTCTTGGTAAATGCTAAAATCGTCTTATAATAAGTGGGTAAATCGGACTGTTCGCTACTTATTGGAGAGAGCCACAGAGTGAAGTGCTGCTCATTAAATAGCGCCACAGCATTAGCTTCTGGATCAATAAGATCATGAGAGGGAATCACAGGCGCTCCGAGCTTTACTGCAATCTCTTGGACATATCCATCATAAAATTCAGTGAACTCAGGAAGGGAAAATCCACATGCAAGAAGTCCCATTAAGCCAAAGGCTAGGTATTTAGAACGCATAAGTAAGTAAGATCCTTCCGCCAAGGTATACGTTTCGTTGACTCTGAATACCTAAAGGAACCCCTAAAGAGCTAACAGAAATCGACGGACCAAAACGAATAAGGCGGTAATAAGGAACTACAGAAAATCCCCAGATTCCACTTTTTGTTTCTGTCTGAAAATTCATAGGCACTTCAATAACAAGATCATTACGTGCCTTTAACTGCCAGTAGGAACCAGTAAAGCCCCCAATGTAATCTAACGTTTTTAGAGAAAATAATCCCTTGGTATTGATGCCAACAGAAAACATAGAGTTTACTCGAGCCTCTAGATACACCCCACCTGGAATGTATGGGTGGTAGGTAGAAAAACTCACTCCAGTATTATTCTGATTTTCTTTGAAAAACTGGTAACCAAGTCCTACATAGGGAATGAAACTAAACCATTTGATTGAAAGATCGTAACCGAATGTCCCTTCAGTCCAAAAGTCCTGCACGTAATAGTCTTTTACATCACCCCAACTTTTCTCTAGGTAAGCATCGACGTACCATCTATTCCGGTATTGATACTCTACCCGTCCCCCCGTAATCCAACCCACTTGTTTACCACCGCCCCCATTTTGCTTAATTGCAATATTAGAGGTTTGCGGGCCAATTTCAAGATGGTGAGGGCTGATTTTATGGGTAGAGGGAAGGCCTTTTTCCTCTTGAGGAGTTGCAGAGAAGGAGTAGGCTGGTAACAAAAGAAGTAATAGGTTTTTTTTCATTAGTCCAAAGTAACATCGGATCTGTTTTCTAATCAATATTTTTTTAATTATAGGTTGTATGTATTGATTCAAATATCCAAGTGTTGTAAGCGTAAGTAAATAGAACTAGGAGTTAGAGATGTTAAAAAATAGAAACCTTAAGAAATCCGCCATAGCCATTTTTGCCGGCTGCTTGGCGATGATGGAGACTGCAGGATTTGCTTGTACGGCATTAGTAATTACTGATGCAAATGGCGCGGCTTATAGTGGCAAGACAATGGAATTTTCCTTTCTCATTCCCTTAAATATGCAGTATCTACCGGCAGGAACAAAAATATCTTCCAAAACCCCAACTGGCACTCTAGGAATGCAATTTATGACCAAGTATCCAATACTCGGCCTTGGGATGCTTATAATGCCAGGCGCTCTTCAAGACTCCATGATTGAGGGGATTAACGACCAAGGTCTTTCTGTTAGCTCTAATGAATTCAATAATAGCAAGGCTGCGGATGATCTCGGTAGTGATGATACAAAAATATTAGCAGCGACAGATTTTGGGATGTGGGTGCTTGGTAATTTCCAAACAGTTGCTGATGTAAAGCAGGCTCTACTAGCAGGGGATGCAAAAATTTGGCTACCAAATGTTCCTTTTATGGGAAATGCGCCAATGCCCATCCATTATGGGATCTTTGATAAAACAGGTGCTGGCATTGTTGTGGAATATTCTAAGGGAGCGCAAAATATTTATGATAATCAGGTCGGAGTGATGACCAATATTCCCGATTTCTCCTGGCATTTGCAAAACTTAAATAACTACGCATTTTTAAGTAACGTAGACCGCAATCAAGGGCAGTTTAATAATTTGAAGGTCTCAGCACCAGATAGTGGTAACGCGTTAGTAGGGGTCCCTTCAGACCAAACTTCTGCAGGACGTTTTGTAAAAGCGGCTTACTATACAAATTTTGTTCGTAAAGCAAAAAATCCAGACGATGCGATCATTACTTTAGCCCATATTTTGAATAACTTCGATCGTCCCTACGATCTATCAATGGATCCTCCTGGCGCTGTAGGGGATGGCCCGGCCTTAAAAACTAGTAGCAGTGAAGTGACTATGTTTACCTGGATGGCAGATAAAGCCCGAAATCGATTTTATCTTAGAACGATTGGCTCTTATAACTATACGATGCTAGATATGAATACTTTGAAAGCTGGGAATCAATTTAAAAAAGTCCCCCTTGCATCTTTTGATAATGTTGTGGCTGATTCTACTCAGTTGTTGTTGATTAAATGAAAAATATTTTGAAAATCAGGGCGGTAACCTTTATTATTTTTTGCAAAATAAAGGTTACTGAGATCCGAAACGAACCCAGCCTATTAGGGAATCATCGAAAATCCGGTAGGTGCCATCAGATGATTTATCAAGCAGTAATCTGCGAGAATAATTTTCTACATCCCAAGGTGCATTGAAATAGTTTTGCTCACCAGTAATAACGGAATTCGGTTCAACTCCAACAATCACAGAGACATGCCCAGTGATTGCAAAATCATTGCTGTAAATTAATAGATCTCCTACTTCAGGAGCTATCTTAGAAGTTTTATTTTTATATTTTAAAAGGGGGACCTGGGTGCCCATCTCTACTTGCGTACCGTAGTGCAAATCCCAAATCTGGTAAGCGTATTTGACGGGAGCAAAGGTGATCTGTTTATTCTCAATAAGCCAGCGTCTGGCATATTCTACACACTGCCACTTAAGACCGCTTGGGATCTGTTGATTGTTTATTCGTACATAATTCGTCTCTAGTTTCAGGCAATCCCCATGGCAATTGCTATAGGCTGTAGTGAGCTGTGACTTTCCGATTGTTGACCCAAATTCAGAATTGCAGTTATTCGAGCACAAGTCTTGTTCTGGAGTGATAGAAGCAAAAATTAATGATAGTCCAATCAGGCAGTTCATAGTTTTCCTTTTTTTTGCGCGTTAATTTATAAAATAGTGGAATAATATAAAATGTAAACTATTATTTTATTTTAATGTTTAAAATAGGCTTAACAAGTGAAGTGCTTTAACGGAGTATTTGGTTTTACTTGGCAGGTATGGTAACTCTTTGTAAAACGTATACGAATAGCTCAAGCAGTATTCGACGCATGTTTGAAAAAATCGAATATAATAATTTCATTTTAAAAGAAAATCCATAAGATATCATCTGAATGCTGAAAACATAGCCTTTTCCGATCCATTAGAAACAGCTTACCTAAGGAGCTTTTATGGAATTTATAAGTAAGATTAATGGGCTCTCTTTACTTGCTTTTTGCCTAATGGCTAATGTGGGTTTTACAGAGGAAATGCAAAAGGAAACACCTGCTACTCCAAAGCCTCAAGGGTGGTCTTTAGATATCGGAGGAACTTATACATGGATATCTTTTACAACCCCTCCCACATATAGAGGAAGTACTGGAGGTGTTCAGGGCAAAGTTACCTACCAAAAACCTTGGGAGTTTTTTGGACAAGCTAGATCATTTTATAATTTAGGTAGACCCTCAAGCTCTGAGAATAAATCCAGATTTTATGAGTGGTATACTGAATTTGTCGGGGGATACAGTCTAGAGGCCGGAAAAAATTGGTCTTTTACCCCCTATGCGGGGTTAGGAATGGAGTTTCTCCACGATAACCATAGCGGATATGGATCGGTGGCTCCCATCCAATTAAGATATACCCTTTATTATGCTATTGGAGGATTTGATATGCAGTATTCTAGGAAGAACTGGATGGTTGGGCTGCAAGCAGATTGTCTTCCGACGTTCAATCAGTATCTGCGAATTAAATCGCTAACAGCCGCTGCTTGGGTGTTAAAAAATCGAGTGGGAGCATCTGCACGACTACCCGTAGCGTATAGATTCTTCAATAATTATTGGTTAGAACTTGCTCCCTATTTCCGTTTTATGCCTATTGGTGCTTCAAATACTTTAGAACTTTCTCATAGAAATCTTTCTGAGTGGGGTACATTTTTAACATTCCGGTTTTTCCTCTAGTCATTTTTTATGAAAATTTAGAACTATTTATAATCAGTTATTCTAGGAGGAAAAAATGAGAAGGATTTTACTGCCAATCTATCGGTGTACTATATTCAGTTTCCTAGTTTTGTTAAGCCAAGCTAAGGCAGATATTGCTGTTATAGCAGGTCACGGAGAGATTCCAGGGCCAGGAAGTAATCAACCAACCTATGCTGTAGGGAATTCTTTTCCCATCGGTCAAGATTTTGCTTCTGCTATTGCCATGCCAACGGATCAGCAAGTGTTTCTCTCAGGTCTTGCCGTAGATCAAAGTAATGGGACCACTCTTTATATTGGAAACACTAATCTGACTAATTTTCCCGTTGTTTATAGAGGATCAGTTGTGAGCTCTTCGGTCGAAGGGATTTCAGTGCCTGCCGTGGAGGGAGATTTAAATGGAGTGGCTTTTGATTCTACAGGAACAGCGATCATAGTGGGGGGGGGTCTTGGATTACAACCTCTTGGTTATAAACTTTACCCTGGAGCCTCAGCTGTGCAATCTTTTTCTTTTTCTGGATTTTCAGCTGGAACCTTCAACTGTGTAGCAGTAGGGCCTGATGATAGAGTCGTAATTGGGGGCAATGATGATAACATGCATCCAGTCATTTATGTTCTTCAGGCAGGTTCTATGCAGGCTATACCAGTTACAGTGCCAAATCCTTCTATAAATTGCAGCTTACATACAGTAGCAATTACTTCCAACGGGACAGCGATACTTGGGGGAATAGACAATACCAATAATCAAGCTTTGATTTATACTATTGCTTCTGGGAGTTTTTCAGCCAATCTAGTTTCTATTCCTGATTCAAATAATGGCGGAGAAATTTTCGATATTGCGGTAGGTCCAGATGGGAGTGCTATTTTAGTCGGTTCAACTACTACAGCGCCTCTTATTTATAGATGGGTGCCCGGTAGCTTCTCGGTTACTTTGATTAGCAGTTCTTCAACTTTTGGAAGTTTTTATGGCGTTGCTATCGGAACTGATAATGTGGCTATTTTAGGAGGGATAGGTACTGATACTTTTTCACCCCTTATCAATAGAATCGCTCCCGGCGCTTCCAACGCAACACCTATCCCAACACCTTCTGTACTTGGGGGGGTTGAGGGTGTATCTATCGGAGCAGACAATATTGCAGTACTTGTAGGAGCCACATATGAATCGATGCCCCTTGTTTATACGCTATCAACGACGGCTTCGAGTGTTTCTTCTATTTCAGTACCAATGACATATCCACTACTTAATTATTTTGGCGCTGTTGTCTATTCCCCTAAAGGACTCTATGATATTAATCGGCTAAAGGCTTGTTATTACCTACAGCTAGAAGAGACGAAAAATGCTTTAAGGCAAGCAGGGATGTAATTTAAAGATCTTTATTTGAATAGATGAGTCTTTCTCCATCGTAGACAATAAAATCTTCATTTTGTCCGTAAGTGTGGGTGCCAACAAGATCCGGCGCCCATACGGGCTCAATTCTTGCTATTTCTTTCTGATCAAATTCAGTGGGTGTTAAAACAAGAATTTCGTTTAGGGTCATCGATCTACCATAACGGATACTGCAGTCCATATTCGGACGGAGGAGGCGCTCTCCGATATAAAAGGGAGGGCCTGCATTTCTTCCCTTTCTACGAGTGAAATTTACCGGATGGGGGGAAAAGGAGGACTCTAAGTCTTTTGCATAATAAATGCGTAGCTCATCCAT
>Ga0118677_10001139_pt1 | contig 17269 bp, 12 predicted proteins | sample AliMusrvi5mmetaG_FD_86154 | JGI IMG/M metagenome (GOLD analysis project Ga0118677, IMG submission 86154) | reverse complement strand
CGTCGTGGTGTATTCCAACTTGTTGCCGACGGTCGCTCCCACCCCGGCCGAGAGCCAGAGTTTGCCGGCCAGGCGGCGGTTGGCATAGGCACCGACCTGATAGGACGTGAGATCGATCGAGCGCGTGACGCCGCCGGGGGCATCGCTGACGTTCCAGACACCACCGCCGGTGTTGGCGCGGAAGCTGAACGTCCAGTCTTGCGAGCAGGTGTAGGTGGCAACGAAGGACGGCCCGTACAGGCCGACCCGGATGTCGTCATTGACGATCCAGTCGAAGCCGATGCCGGGGTAGAAGGTGACATTGCCGTTGAGGTTGCAGACCGCGCCGCCCAAACCCAGGATCAAATGGTCGCTGTAGCGGTAGCCACCGCCGACCGCCAGGTCGAAGGTCAGATCATTGCTGGTGATGTTCTTGAAATCGGATGCGAGTTCCGCCCGCGCCCAGCCGCCGTAAATCCACGGCGACCCTTCGTTCATGCGGACGGCAAAGGCACTCAGGCCGAGCGAATGCAGGTCCTCGTCATGAATCGGAAAATTCGCCGGGCGACCATCGAAATTCAGGCGGGTCAGTGAATATTCGGCGATCGGCGCGAAGAGCCAGCCCTTGCCCAGCGTGAGCGGCTGGCACAGCATCGAGTGGAGTGCCACTTGGGTGATTTCCAAGCTGCCTTCGCCGCTGGGCATGTCCATGCCCCCGGCTTCCAGGACGCCGATATGCGCCGCATCAAATTCAGGAAGGGTCAACTTCGGGGCTTGCGCCGAGGCGGCAAGGGTGCCCGCAAACAGGGCCGAAAGCGTGGTTTTGAACATCATGGCCGCGAAGACTAGACCCACCCACACCCGTTTGGCAAGTCCTTGCGAATCCATAATCCCCGCTTGTGCCACGGCCGGAATGCTGCTATCAAATGCTGGCCGCCGCATTCACCAAGGAACCGAGCCGCCACCCCATCCCAATCCACCCCTCCCCATGTCCCACAAGCTAGAAACCATCGCCCTGCACGGGGGTTACCCCGGCGACCCCTGTTCGCGTGCCGCCGCGGTGCCCTTGTACCGCACCAGCTCGTTTGTCTTCAACAGCACCGAGCAGGCTGCCAATCTCTTCGCGCTGCGCGAACTCGGCAGTATTTATACCCGCATCACCAATCCCACCACCGACGTGCTTGAAAAACGCGTCGCCTTGCTCGAAGGCGCGCCCGAACTCGGCGGCCTGGCCGTCGCCTCCGGCACCAGCGCCGTGTTTTACTCCGTCATCAACCTGGCCAAAGCCGGCGACAACATCGTTTCCGCCCGCAACCTCTACGGCGGCACTTATACCATGTTCAAGGACATCCTGCCCGACCTCGGCATCGAAGTCCGCTTCGTCGATTCCAACAACCCCGACAATTTCGCCGCCGCCATCGACTCCAACACCCGCGCCCTGTTCACCGAAACCGTCTCCAATCCCGCCCTCGAAGTGGCCGATCTGGAACCCATCGCCGCCATCGCCCATGCCCACGGCCTGCCGTTCATCGTCGATGCCACGTTCTCGACCCCGTATCTAACCCGGTCTATCGATTTCGGCGCCGACATTGTCGTCCATTCCCTGACCAAATGGTTCGGCGGCCATGGCGCCGGCATCGGCGGCATCATCGTCGATAGCGGAAAATTCAATTGGGCCGCCGGCAGGCACCCGCTTTACGACCAACCCGACAACGGCTATCACGGCCTGCGCTGGGGTCACGACCTGCCGCCGGCCCTCGCCCCGCTGGCCTTCATTTTGCGGGCCCGCACGGTGCCCTTGCGCAACCTCGGTGCGGCCATCGCGCCGGACAACGCGTGGTTCCTCTTGCAAGGCATCGAGACGCTCGGGCTGCGCATGGAGCGCCACAACCAAAACTCGCTCGCCGTGGCCAAGCACCTCAAGGGCCACCCCAAGGTCGCCTGGGTGCGTTACCCCGGCCTGCCCGACGATTCCCAATACGCCCTCAGCCAAAAGTACCTCAAGGGCAACGGCGGCGGCATGGTCGTGTTTGGCATCCAGGGCGGCATGGAGGCCGGCAAGCGCTTCATCGAAAGCCTCCGCGTCTTCAAGCACCTCGCCAATGTCGGCGACGCCAAGAGCCTCGCCATTCACAGCGCCTCCACCACCCACTCCCAGCTCAACGAGGCCCAACAACGCGCCGCCGGCATCTCCCCCGATCTGATCCGCCTCTCCGTCGGCATCGAACACATCGACGACATCCTCGAGGACATCGACCAAGCCTTGGCGTAACGGAGCGCAGGCTTCAGCCGGCGTGTAATCTCCGCAAATTCCTGCCTCCGCAACTCCTGAAACGCCGGCAGAAGCCAGCGCTCCGTTAGTCTTTTCCGTCCTCGGTGCGAGGGGCCGCCATCTCCGCCAGAATGCGGGAACACAGCCGTCCCGGCTGTGAGGGAAGACAGCCGTCCCGGCTGTTACCGTTGCAGCCAACTCTGCCCGGTTAGTGCTTCCTGATCACCGGACCGTATTGCCCGTCCCGGCCGCACGGAATTCCCATCGCGGCCCTCCCATTGGGGCCCAAGCGTTTTTCGCCTAACTCTCTCAAAATCAAAGCGCCACCATGAAATCCGACGAGCGTCCCGCCCTATCTGATAAATTCCTGCAAAATAATTGAAAATAATTCTTGCCCAGCCGCCCAATTTCCATACTCTCACGCCGTCCCCGCTGAATTGCCAGGTTCACATCACTGACATACAAACACGTCAACCATGAAAAATCCCTCCCGTTCACTTATTATCGGCGCTTGCGTGCTCGTCCTTCCGCAGCTTGCGTCGGCCACCTTGTTGGTGGGGTACGCGAATTTCACAGACATTAATGGTAATACCAGTAACAACAGCGCAAATCCCAACGGTTCCGCGACGGAATCGGTAGCCGACGTCACCGGCAGTTACCAGGCCGGTGGCAATCTGCTGCTCGGACCCGGTTTGGCGAACCCTTGGTGGAGCGGCTCCGGAAAGTATGGGGCTGATCCCGCAACACCAATTACGGTTACTGATACTAATACCTCCCTAGGGACTAATGGCAATGTGGCCGTGACCTTCACAATGAACGCCTCTCTAGGAGCAGCCTACACCTTGAATAATTTCATTCTTGAGGTGACCACAGGGAGTCACGGCGGATCGAGCTACACTCTTGACTACGCGATTCCCGGTGGTGCCAGCGGTAATCTGGCAAACGTTACTTATACGAATTGGGGTGATACGAGCAATCCCCCAGCGAGCGGCGGTTGGACGGGGCAGAGCATCTCCCTCAGCAGCATTGCAGGAACGTTCGGAGTTGATTTCAGTAAGATTGTTTTTACTCTGACCTCGGCCAACGGAGGGGTCGATAATGCCGGTGTTACCGGAATTCTCACGGCCATCCCCGAAACCGGCAGTTTGCTGGCGCTCGGCTGCTTGGTCGGTTCCGGCACCCTCCTGCGGCGCCGTGGCCCACGGCGGTAAAACCCGTCGCGATGGTAGGGCGGACCGGCCTCGGTCCGCCGACTCACGCCGCCCGCATGGGCGGCGTACGTATTGGTAGGGTCGGACGGCCTCGGCCGACCCACTTGTCCGCCCGCATGGGCGGTATCCGCAATTGGTAGGGTCGGACGGCCTCGGCCGACCCACTTGTCCGCCCGCATGGGCGGTGCCAAGGCGTGGTGCATGTACTCGAAATGGCTTCTCGCCTTCAGGGTAAAAGTGGGTCGGCCGAGGCCGTCCGACCCTACCGCCCTCGGGGGTAGTCACGGCCAAGCGAGGCCGCTTGGCCCTACCGCCCGCTTGGCCCTACCGTCCGCTTGTCCCTACCGGCATCGAACATTCCTGCAACAATGGACTCATCGATTGGGCGCAGGCATCTGCCGCATGAGGTTCCGCTCGGCGTGCGGATCGGGCCGGAAGATGAGGTCTTTTTCATTACGATCTGTTGCCTGCCCCGGGGCCTTAACCAACTGGCGCATCCTGGCGTGTGGCAGACGATTGATGAAAGCCTCAGGCACCGTGAACGGGATGGGGACCTGCACGTGCGGCTTGTCCTGGCCATGCCGGATCATCTGCACGGCTTGTTTGCATTCTGTGGAACCAAGGCGATGGCAAAGGTGATCTGTGATTTCAAATCATGGATTGCGAAATGCTCGGGCGTGCACTGGCAGCGGGACTTTTTTGATCATCGCTTGCGTGGGTTGGAATCCGCAGCGGAGAAAGCAACTTACATCAGAAACAACCCGGTCCGTGCGGGCTTGGTGAGTCAGACCAAGGATTGGCCCTATCAAACGCAGGCCCGGTAGGGTCGGACGGCCTCGGCCGACCCACTTATCCGCCCGCATGGGCGGCACCAAGGCGAAGCGCATGAACTCACAATAGCACCTCGCCCTCAGGGGGGAATCAGGGCGCGGCGAGGCCGCCACGCCCTACCCGCCCGCATGGGCGGTGCCAAGGCGCAGCGCATGAACTCACAATAGCACCTCGCCCTCAGGGGGAATCAGGACGCGGCGAGGCCGCCACGCCCCACCGGTCGCACGGGCGGCGCCAAGGCGAGGCGCATGAACTCACAATAGCACCTCGCCCTCAGGGGGAATCAGGGCGCGGCGAGGCCGCCACGCCCTACCGCCCGCATGGGCGGTGCCAAGGCGAGGCGCATGAACTCACAATGGCACCTCGCCCTCAGGGGGAATCGGGGCGCGGCGAGGCCGCCACGCCCTACCGGCCTATCCATTTTTTCCGAACCCCATGCGCCTCGTTTTCCTCAATCAATACTACCCGCCGGATGCGGCACCGACGGGAGTGATGTTGGAGGACCTGGTGGAGCAGTTGCTGCGGGATGGCCACGAGGTGAGCGTGGTGTGCGCCGCGGGCGGCTATGCGGGTAGGGCGGACCGGCCTCGGTCCGCCGACTTGTCCCCAACGGGGCGAGAGGCCAATGACCCCGCTGTATCCCCTCGCCCGCAAGGGCAATCAGGGTCGGCCGAGGCCGTCCGCCCCTACCCTTCGCTCCGCATCATCCGCATCGGCGCGACGAAATTCGGCCGGGGGACGTTCTTCGGAAAGCTGGTGGATTATGCGTCGTACTACGCGGGGGTGGCATGGAAGTTGCTGACCATGCACCCGGCGCCGCAGCGCATCGTGGCGCTTACGACGCCGCCGTATCTATCGGTATTGGCGCGAATCATGTCGAAATTGCGTGGCGCGGACCACGCGCATTGGGTGATGGATTTGTATCCGGACGTGCTGGCGGCGCACGGTATGTTAGACGAGCGGAGCCTGGCCTATCGGCTGTTGGCGGGCTTGACGCATTGGGGATTTGGCGGCAAGCGCTGTGCGGCGGTGCTGACGCTCGGTCCTGACATGGCGGAGCGGGTAAGCCGAAGAGTTGTCCGTTGTCAGTTGTCCGGTAAGACGCAAGACAACAAGACCCAAGACGCAAGACAAGAGGCGGAGAGCAATTCGAACATCGAACGTTCAACATCGAACATTGAACGTCGAACGGCAGAGGATTGCGGAGAGGAGCCAAGGCTCGGCGCGCAAGCTCCGCAGACGACTCGACTGAGCTCGCCGAAGTCAACCGACAATTCTTCATCTTCTCTTGCGTCTTGTGTCTTGCAGTCTTGTGTCTCATCTTGCATTGACAACAGACAACAGACAACTCTTCAAATCGTGCACTGGGTGCCGCTGTGGGGAAGTGGGAGGAGTGTGATCAGCGATCAGTCATCCGGGAAGACGCAAGACAACAAGACCCAAGACGCAAGACAAGAGGCGGAGAGCAATTCGAACATCGAACGTTCAACATCGAACATCGAACGTCGAACGGAAGAGGATTGCGGCGAGGAGCCAAGGCACGGCGCGCAAGCGCCACAGACGACTCGACTGAGCTCGCCGGAGTCGACAGACAATTCTTCATCTTCTCTTGCGTCTTGTGTCTTGCAGTCTTGTGTCTCATCTTCCATGGACAACGGACAACAGACAACCGACCCGGCGCTGGCGTTGCGGCGGGCGCGCGGCTGGGGGGATGAGGATCTGGTGGTGATGTACTCAGGCAACATGGGTTTGGGGCACCGGTTCGGGGAGATTTTGGCGGCGGCGGGTAGGGCGGACCGGCCTCGGTCCGCCGACTTGTTCCCAACGGGACGAGATGCCAATGACCCGGCTCAATCATCACACCCTCCGGGGGGATCAGGGCGCGGCGAGGCCGCTCCGCCCTACCGTTCGTCCCCCGCAGCGGGTCCCCGCCTGCGGTTTGTGTTTTTCGGCGGGGGCAAACGGCGCGACGAGGTGGAGCGATTTGCCCATGAGCATCCACAAGCCGGAGTGGAGTTATATGATTATGCCCCTGCGGACAACCTGATGGCCCACCTGCAGAGTGCGGATGTCCACCTCGCCTCACTGGATCCGGCTTGGACCGGGACCATGGTGCCGAGCAAATTGCAGGGGATTTTCGCCGCCGCACGCCCGGTGATTTTCATCGGCTGCGCGGCATCCAGCATCGGCCGCTGGGTGAGTGAAAGCGGCGGCGGCTGGGTGGTGGCCGGGGGGGATGTCGCCGGCTTGCTCGCCGCGCTGGCGGAGGCCCGCGAGCCGACCGTGCGCGCGACCCGCGGCCGCGCCGCCAGGGAATTTGCCATGCGCCATTTCGACCCGCACCGCAACGTCGCCCGCGTGGCACAAATCCTGACAGCAGCCCGGTAGGGCGGACCGGCCCCGGTCCGCCGACTTTTCCGCCCGTATGGGCGGTGCCAAGGCGCGGTGCATGTACTCGAAATGGCTTCTCGCCTTCAGGGTAAAAGTGGGTCGGCCGAGGCCGTCCGACCCTACCGCCCCCAGTGGGCAGTCACGGCCAAGCGAGGCCGCTTGGCCCCACCGATCACCGTCAACTCTTCCCCCCCACACAATGTATTTAGAACTCATTCCCGCGGTTTTGTTAGCGCTGGCGCTTTCGCTCGGTCTGAACCGGCTGATGATACGCCTGGCACCGCACCTGGGCCTGATGGACCAGCCCGGCGAGCGGCGGATTCACGCCGCGGCGATTCCGCGGGCCGGCGGCATTGCCATCTGGCTGAGCTTTTTGCTGGTGATCGGTGGCGGTCTTGCCACGGGGTTGCTCCGCGAGCATGACCATGTGTCGTTGTCGTGGTTAGGCGCGTTTGCCGCGGGTTCGGCGGTGCTGATGGTCACCGGCATTTTCGATGATCGGACGGGCTTGTCGCCGTGGATCAAACTCGCGGCGCATATTCTGGCAGCGACGGTGTATTTCCTGCTGCATCCGGTCCATACCGGTCCTTTGTTCGGCGTCTGGGCCATCGGCTATGATTACGTGGCGTTTGTCGTCTGGGTGGTGGTGCTCATCAATGCCTTCAACCTGATCGACGGCCTGGACGGCCTCTGTGGTGGCTTGGCCGCCATTGCGGCGGTGGCCCTGGCGGCGCTGGCGCTGGCGAATGGTCGCACGGATGCGGCGATGCTGCTGCTGGTGCTGGCAGGTGCCATCCTGGGCTTCCTGAAATTCAACATCAATCCGGCACGCATCTTCCTGGGCGACGCGGGGTCGATGTTGATAGGATTCGCCTTGGCGACGCAGGCCACCGAGGCGGTCGGGCGCAAAGCAATCGTGGGCGTGATGCTCCTGCCCATCGCGGTGGCCGGCGTGCCGCTGCTGGATGTGATGCTGGCAATCTGGCGGCGCGGCGCGCGGCGGCTCGGCCGGTCGTTGCGCGGGGAAAAACTCGAGGGAGGGATTTTTTCTGCCGACGGCGAGCATTTGCATCACCGGCTGCTGGCGCAAGGTGGCTCGCAGCACAAGGTGGCGCTCATCTTGCAGGGCATCGCAATCCTGCTGGCGATACTGGCGTTCTTGCCAATGATGTTTGGCGGGCGCCTGCTGACGCTGTCGCTGGTGAGTTTCCTGATCGTCGGGTTGGTGGGCGTGCGGCATCTGGCGCGGGTGGAAATCGAGCACACCGGCAGCGTCATTCACATGGCGATCAAGCTGCCAGGCCACCGGCGGCGGATGGCGGCCACGCTCTTTGCGTACGACCTTTTGGTACTCGCGGCAGCGGGCGCGGCGGCGGTGATCATCGAGACCAATCTTCTGACGCGGGGGACCAGAGTCTGGGAACTCGAGCGCTTCGTGGTGGTGTTTGTGGTGCTGGGCACCGTCGCTCTGTTCGCGCTGCGGATCCACCAACGGCTGTGGGTGCGGGCGACCATGCGGGATGTCGTCTCGCTGCAATCCTGGCTGCTGGCGGCGGCCCTGGCGACCTTCACCCTCTTCACCCTGGTGCACGCGGACTTGGAATGGAGCTCCCTGCGCATGACGCTGATGAGTTACGTTTTCGCCTGTGGCGGCGTGTGTCTGCCACGGGTGTCGCTGGACCTGCTGCGGGAATTCGGATCGGACGCACGGTTCCACCATCCGACGCGAGCGTCGGATGGTGGCTATGGGCCGGTGGTGGTGCTGGGAGCGGGCGATTTGGGCACACTTCTGCTCAATCACCTGAAATCAAGTGCCCACGATGCCTACCCCGGTTTGCAAATCCTGGGATTCATCGATGAAATGCGGGTGCTGCATGGCCGCCGACTCCGCTCCTCGCGAATTTTGGGCGGCTTGGACATCGTGCCAAAACTCGTCGCCGAACAGGGGCTCAAGGGCATCATCCTGGCCATCAATGAACCGCCCAAGGAATTGCTCAACCAACTCGAGGCCCTCGCCGCGCAATACGATCTCAAAATCCATCGCTGGCAGGTGGGGTTGCAGGAGATGGGCTGAAACGGCAGGGGCGGAAGAGTTGTCCGTTGTCCGTTGTCCGTGGTGAGGTGGAAGCTGTGGCGCTGCGCTCAACGGCTTCCGCTCACATCTCTTCGCGGACAACGGACCAACGGACCAACGGACCTCTGACCACTGATTACTCATTCTCTCCAAGTCCAGCCATGAAGTTTGAAATCCCCGCCACCTGGCTGCCGCTGCTCGGCGTGGCGGCCTTGTGGACGCCGGCGATGCTGGCCGCTTCCTATGTCTGGGGACACGGCGAGTATTACGACTATGGCTGGTTCGTGCCGCCAGCGGCATTGTGGCTGATGGTGCGCCGCTGGCAGGGCTTGGACGCAGCGGTGGTGCGGCTGCCGCGGCGGCAGGTGGTATTGGTCGGCGCGGCGCTGCTGCTGCCTTGGATCTTGGTCCTGCGGGTGCTGGGCTATGCCGACCCGTCGTGGCGGCTGCCGATGGTGTTGTTAGGCATGACGGCGGCCGGTGTCAGTCATCTGCTGCTGGCGGTCAGCCGTGGCTGGCGGGTGTCGGCGGACTTCGGCTGGATCACCCTGCTGTGGCTCTCGGCGCTGCCGTGGCCGACCGTGGTGGAGACGGGGATTGTGCATCACCTGACCCAAGGGGTGGTCACGGCGGTGGCGGACGTTTTCCAGATGGCAGGCAAGCCGGTGGAAGTGTTGGGCGATCGCCTGCGCCTGCACGACATGACGGTCGAGGTGACCGACGGCTGTAGCGGCGTGCGCTCGTTCCAAAGTTTCGTGATGGCAACGTGGTTTTTCGCCGAACTGCACCGCTTGCCGGTGAAGCGGACGCTCATCCTGTTAGGCTGCGCCTGCGGGGTGGCATTCGGGGTGAACATGGCACGCACCTATGCCTTGGCGCAAATTCGCTTCGAGCAAGGCCAAGCGGCGTTCGATCAAGCCCATGATGCCCTCGGCTTGCTGGCGTTTGGCATCAGCGGCTTGATCTTTTACGTGCTTTCGGACAGACTGTCGCTCAAGCCCCGCCGCACCGTGGTGACAACGGTGCAAAGCCACTGAGAACCGCCTGAAGCAAGCTGCGGCCGTTGCGACATGTTAGACTACGCGGTGGCGTATCTTGCGCTGAAGAGTGTTCGGCAGGATGCCGAATACAGCCGGCGGGACGCCGGCGCTCCACAACACACATCCGATGATCCGTTCCCTCATTGAAGCCGGCTGGGACCGCTGGGCGAATATCCATCCGCTCCTTCGCTTCCTGATTCTAACAGGTGCGGCGGCGTTGCTCGGCCTGGTGACCGTGAAACCGGGCTATCGGGCGTTCAAGGCATGGCGGGTGGAACACAACATGATGGCCGCCCGCAAAGCGGTGGAAGAAGTGCGGATGGATGATGCCCGCGATCTTTCTCTCACCGTGCTGCGTGCCGGCGACCCTCGCATCGAAGCTTTCCGGATATTGGAAAAGGCGACGGCTTCACTGCGCGATCCGATACATGGCGACATTGCCCTGGCCCTGCTGACTCATCCGCAAAGTACCGACGCGGATCGCTTGAATGTCTTCCGCGGGATTGCCCCGGACGTGGCCCTGGGCTTGCTCGGGCAAATCTGGACCACGCTGCCGGCCGAGTGCCAACTCGATCCGCGTTTTGCGACGGCATTTGCCGATCGCTTGCTCGCGGATCACCGCCTCAGCGAGGCCGCGTCGGTGCTGCTGGCAGTGCCGGAGGCGGCACGCACCCAGGCGCTGGAATTGCGCTTGATCCGCGTGCTGATCGGCAGCGGCAAGGGCGAGGGCTATGGCGAAGCCCAACGCCGCATCGCCGCCAAGATGCCCGCCGCTGATGCGGACCTTGCCGAGTGGCTCGATTTACTCGAGGAAATCCCGGCCTTGAGCCTCAGGGCGGATTTGTTAGACCCGGTCCGCAAAGTGCTGGAAAATCCGCCAAGCGGCGGCGAGGGCCGCATGGCATTGATGTTGGCCCGGATGGACTACGCCGCCAATTTTGCCGAATGCGGGGCGGTTCTTGACAGCGCCATCAGCCACTGGCGGGAGCGGGATCCGAAATGTCTGGCGGACTTCCTGGCGAAGCTCGGACTCTATCAACGCTTGCAGGACACCTTCCCGACGGCATGCCTGGAGACTCATCCGGAATTGTTTCCGCGCTTGCTGGAGGCCACCGAAAAAACCGGCGCATGGGAACATGCCGTCTCCCTGTTAGATGAGCATGGCGAGGCCTTGCCTAAATTCGAGGAACTCGCCCACCGCGCGCTGGCTGCCGCCAAGACCGCCGACACCGCCGCCCGAGTGGTGGCCTGGAATGCCGCCATGGCCGATGCCAAGACCTGTCCAAAACCCACCGCCTATCTGACACTCCACCGGCTCGCCCGCGATGGGGGCATGCAGGACGAGGCCGAGCAGGCGCTGGTGGCGGCAATTCGCCTGGGCCGCGGGCCGCTACCCTTGTATGCGGAACTCAAGCCGCTGCTCAGCTCGCTGGCGCGGCAAGGGCGCGACCGGATATTGTTAGAAATATGTGCCTGCTATCTGGCGTTCGAGCCCGGCAACCCGGTGCTGCTTACTCAGTTTGCCTATCTCGCCTGCCTCAACAACGCGGTCGAACCCAAAACCATTCTCAAGGCCATGCAAGCCTTGGCCCCCGGCTACCCGAAGGAATTGACCATCCAATGCGTCCTTGCCACCGCCTTCCTTTGCGACGGCCAACCCGCCAAGGCGGCCGCAACACTCGATCCCCTGCGGTTGGACCCCGCTGAACTGTCGCCAGGCTATCGCGCGGCGTTTCTAACAACCCAGGCGCTCAACCACCGCATCCCGAAAAGCGACCCGAGCATCACCGACTTCCCGTGGAAATCCCTGCAACCCTGCGAACGCAAGAAATTCAGCGAGTTGCTGCGTGCCGACCCGGACACAAGATAGGGACGGCCTCGGCGTGCCAAATTGTCGACCCCATGGGCGGCATGAATGGAGCGACGCAGGGTCGCTCATTGCCATCTCGCCCGCCGGGGCAACCAGGGTCGGCCGAGGCCGTCCTACCCTACCCCCTGCCGGCGAACACGCCGGCGCTCCCAAATTCCCCCCCAATGCTCTGCAAGTTACCGGAACCGTTGTCCGACCGCTGGGCCAATCTCCATGCGCTCGTCCGCTTCCTGATTCTAACCGCAGCGGCGGCGCTGGTCGCTTGGCTCGTGATGAAGCCGGTCTACCAAGCATTCAAGGCGTGGCGGGTGGCACGCAACCTGGTGGCAGCCCGCCAGGCAGTGGCGGAGGAACGCATGGATGATGCCCGCGATTTCTCACTGACCGTGCTGCGGGCCGGCGATCCATGCGTCGAAGCATACCGGATTTTGGAAAAGGCGACGGCCGCCCTGCGCGATCCGAACCATGGGGAAATCTCGCGGGCGCTGCTGGCGCATGTGCAAAGTTCCGACGCGGACCGCTTGAAGTGTTTCCGCTCGCTCGCCACGGACGTTGCGACGGGTTTGCTCGGGCAGACCTGGACCACGCTGCCGGCCGAGTGCCAGCTCGATCCCCGCTTTGCAACGGCGTTTGCCGACCGTTTGCTCGCCGAGCATCTCCTCAAAGAGGCCTCCTCGGTGCTGCTGGCGGTGCCCGCGGCGGCACGCAACAGCGCCGTGGAATTGCGCTTGATCCGGATCCTCATCGACAGCGGCAAAGGCGAGGGCTATGGCGAGGCCCAACAACTCATCGCCGCCAAGATGCCGGCCGCCGGTGAGGACCTTGACGAGTGGCTCGATCTGCTGGAGGAAATCCCTCCGCTGCGGCTGCGGGCGGATTTGTTAGATCCGGTCCGCAAGGTGCTGCAACACCCACCGGACGGCAGCGAGGGCCGCATGGCATTGATGTTGGCCCGCATCAACTACGCCGCGGATTTTTCCCGCTGCGCGGCGATTCTCGAGGCTGCCATCAGCAACTGGCAAGACCGTGATCCGAAATCCCTGGCGGACTTTTTGGCGAAGCTCGGACTCTATCAACGCTTGCAGGACACCTTCCCGACGGCATGCCTGGAGACTCATCCGGAATTGTTTCCGCGCTTGCTGGAGGCCTCCGAAAAAACCGGCGCATGGGAACATGCCGTCTCCCTGTTAGATAAGCATGGCAAGTGGCTGCCGAAATTCGAGGAACTCGCCCATCGCGCGCTGGCGGCGGCCGGAACGCACGATCACGCCGCCCACTTCGCGGCGTGGAGTGCCGCCATGGCCGATGCCAAGGCCTGCCCCCTGCCCACCGCTCTGCTCACGCTCCACCGGATCGCCAGCGACGGCGGATTGGCCGACGAGGCCGAGCAGGCGCTGGTGGCGGCAATCCGCTATGGGCGCGGCCCGCTGCCCTTGTATGCGCAACTCAAGCCGCTGCTCAACTCGCTGGTACGGCAAGGGCGCGATTGGAGCTTGCTGGAAACCTGTGCCAGCTATCTTGCCTTCGAGCCCGGCAACCCTGTGCTGCTCACCCAGTTTGTCTATCTCGCCTGCCTCAACGATGTATCCGATCCAAAAAGCCTGCTCAAGGCCATGGAACTCCTCGCCGCAGGCTATCCCAAGGAATTGCCCATCCAGTGCGTGCTGGCCACCGCCTACCTTTGCAACGGCCAGCCCGACAAGGCGGCCGCAACATTCGATCGCCTGGAATTGGACTCCGCCCAACTCGCACCCGGCTCCCGCGCGGCGTTTCTAACCACTCAGTTGCTCGCCCACCGCATCACCAAGGACGACCCCCGCATCGCCGATTTCCCTTGGAAATCCCTGCAGCCCTGCGAACGCAAGAAATTCGGCAGACTCGTCAGCGCCGAGCCGTAGGGGAGAGTTGATGTCAGGATGTCTGAGTTCCGAACTTAACACCCCTCTCTAACATGTCGTCCGCTCCCTCCACCTCCTGGCCGCGCGGCTATTGGAACCTGATGTTCACCCAGTTTCAGGGGGCATTCTCCGACAACGCCCTGCGCTGGTTGGTGATCTTTCCATAAATAAAGGGACGTGAATAAAGGGACGGAAAAATAATCAGAGATTGTTGTTGACCCGCCGCTGGGAAGCTGTAGGGTGCGCTTCGTGACCCCGATTTTCCGCCGAAAGGACAACGAACACAACGAAACGAAACAGAACCTAGGCACTCCGATCCGATGAGACGCGCACGCTGGTTGGCACCGTGGAAGGACTCGAGCGAGAAACCCGTGATCTATCACTGCGTGACGCGTGTGGTGGAGCGGCGCCTGGCATTCGGGGCGGAAGAGAAGGAGCAATTCCGGACGTATCTGCGGATGTACGAGAATTTCTCGGGCTGCCGGGTGCTTTCGTATTGCCTGATGTGCAACCACGTTCATATTCTGCTGGAAGTGCCGCCGATGAAGGAGGGCGGCTTGTCGGATGATGAGTTGCTGAAACGACTGAGGGCGATCTACCCGGAGGCTGCGGTGAGGCTGGTGGCCAAGGAGTTGCACGAGGCCCGCAAGGTGATCCGGGAGGGGCTGGCGGCGGAGTCGTATGCCACCACGATTCACGAGCGCTACACCTACCGGATGCACGATCTGGGGGAGTTCATGAAGACTTTGCTGGCACGGTTCACACGGTGGTTCAACACGCGGCACGAGCGCAGCGGCACGCTGTGGGAAAGCCGTTTCAAGAGCGTGCTGGTGGAGGATGGCATCGCCTCGCGGACGATGGCTGCGTATATTGATCTGAATCCGGTGCGCGCCGGCATGGCGGCTGATCCGGCGGATTACCGGTGGAGCAGTTACGGCGAGGCGATGGGCGGCGGGGCCAGGGGCAATGGCAGGAAGGCGCGGGCGGGGTTGGTGCGGGCGGTGATGGCGCATCAGATGGAAGCATTGAATTCCAAGCACGAAATTCGAAGCGAAGAGTTAGCCGGGCAATGGAAGGCAATGTCGAGGGACTACCGGATGATTTTGTTAGCGGAAGGCGAGGAGAAGTTGAGGGAGGTTGTGAGCGAGGGCGGTCGATTGGAGGTGAAGGTGACCAGAAAGGGCATGAAGAAGGAGGTTGTGGAGGCGGAGTTGGCGTTGCTGGAGCGGAGCCGGGATGTGGCGCTGGGGAAGATGCTGCGGTGTCGGGTGAGGTATTTCACGGATGGGGCGGTGATCGGGAGTCGGGAGTTTGTGGATGAGGTGTTCACGAGGTGCCGGGATCGCTTCGGCGGGAAGCGCAAGGATGGAGCGAGGAAGCTGCGCGGCAGTGGGGCGGCGGCGGCCGGGAGGTTGTGGAGCGTGCGGGACTTGCGCAAACAGATCGGTTAGAACAAGATCAGGGACCGGGATTGGCGGTCACAGGCGGCGGCAAGGCCCCTGCGTCCTCACTCTTCCACCCGGTCGCGGTAGATTTCGATGTTTGGGGCTTCGAATTTGCGCAGCGCGGCGCGGAAATCGGCGGCGGCCCGGTGGCGCATCACGGCTTCCAGGGCATTGAGGATTTCCGGTTTGGCTTGCTCGAAATCGCGGGGTACCGCGGGCTTGCGGGCGGTGACCTCGAGAAGATGCCAACCGAGTTTGCCGCGCACCAGCGTGGGCTGCTTGAGCGGCAACGAGAACAGCGGCTCCGCCAAATCCGCCGGCAGACGCTCGCGGGTCATCCAGCCCAATGCGCCGCCGGCGTCCTTGGTGAGCGGATCCTCGCTGAGGTCGCGGGCCAGCGTGGCGAAGTCCCCGGTTCCTGCTGTTAGGGTGGCGAGCGCCGAGACGAGCTTTTGTTTCACCTCGTTGGCATCGCGCCCGAGGGTGGGGAGGAAGATGTGCCGGGCTTCGACGCGCTCCGGGATGGTGAGTGATTGTTGGTTTTGCTCAAACCACTTGCGGGCGTCGGCCTCGGTGACCTTGACCAGCGGGGTGATGCGCGACTCGACGTATTTTTCCTGTTGGATGTGGGCGGCGAGGCGGTCACGAAGGTCCTGCTCGCTGCCGACGCCCTGGGAGGCCAAGGCCGCCGCAAGGTCTTGCTTGTTAGAAAAGCGCTGGTTGAAGCGTCGGACGCGTTGGTCGAGTTCCGCGGTGCCGACTTGCAGATCTGAGGCGTTGGCCTCCACCTTGGTGCGCAGCAGTTCGTGATCGATGAGGTCATCAAGCGCGGCGTAGCGGACGAGCTTGCGCTGTGGCGGACTCATCCCGGCAAGCGTTCCGGCTTCGCGCCACAGCCGGTCCCGCACGGCGCGGTCAAGCTGGCTGCGGTGGATGCGATGGCCGCAGACCCAGGCGACCACGCCGTCGGCCTTGGCCATGGCAACGGCTTGCGGGTTGTTAGGATCGGGTTTCCGGATGCGCCGGCTCAAGGGGCCGCCGCAAAAGTGCAGGTCGCAAATCAGATAGGCAAGCACCCCTCCATAGATGCCGAGGCGGAGCCGGAGCCGGAATTTGCCGGGGCGGGGCATGGGGGGGAGTTATCAGTTATAGGTTATCGGTTATTGGATATCAGGAAAGTGAGACGCAAGAAACAAGAGAAGAGGAGCCAGGCTCTCTTCATTTCTCATCTTGCGTCTTGTGCCTTCCTGTCTCGTGTCTTTACCGTATCTCCACACTGGTGCCGGGGCGGATGAGGGTGGGGAGTCGGATCGCGTCCCAGTTGGCGAGACGGATGCAGCCGTGGCTGCGGGCGCGACCGATGGTTTCCGGGGTGGGCGTGCCGTGCAGGCCGATACCGGGCTTGGTCAGGCCGGCCCAGAAGATGCCGACGGGATTGTTAGGGCCGGGCGGAATCTCCAGCGATTCGGAGTCGCTGCTGCGTTTGCCGGTGTCGAGGAGTTGCTGGTCATAGCGCCAGATTGGAAATTCCACGGCGTTTCTAACTTCCCAAGTGCCGAATTTGATGAACCGCGATTCGCCGGGGGTGATGGGAAACGAGGCGATCAACCCGCGGTTGGGGACGGGGCGGGCGGTGGCGATGGTCTGGGTGTCGCCGCCGGATTCGGCGATGACCAGCGCGGCGGGAGCGGCCTCGAAGATGCGGACCTGGTTGATCTTGGTATCCACCACGGCGTGGCGCTGGCTCATGGCCTCGTCGGCCTTGTAGGCGATGCCGGTGATGTTTTCGATGCAAAACGGTTGCACGTTGGGCACGATGACCGACTGGCGCGGCTCGAGGTTGTCGATTTTGCGGCTGCCGTTGAGTTCTGCCAGATAGGCCTCATCGCAATGATAGCGCTCCGCCATGAATTCGCCGTTGCTGCGATAACTCATTTTCCTGACCTTGGCTTGTCTGGTGACTTTGGTGGGCAGGTCCGGATTGACCCACTCCTTGACGAAGTCCGGCACCACGGCGACGGCCAGCGGCACGGGCACCGCCTTGCGGGCGGCAGCGACCACCGCGACCCAGTCGTCTAGCGGATAGCCATTGACCTCATCCCATGATTGCACCGCAAGCTCGGTGAAACGCCCCGGCTTGCCATCCAGGATGCCGGGACCGAACATCGCCTCATCGAGGAAAATTTGCAGGCTCAGGGCATCGTCGCCGGTGGGTTTCACGATGGCGGCCACCTTCGGCTGCTCCGGGGTGATCGGGG
>Ga0118677_10007942_pt1 | contig 17271 bp, 15 predicted proteins | sample AliMusrvi5mmetaG_FD_86154 | JGI IMG/M metagenome (GOLD analysis project Ga0118677, IMG submission 86154) | reverse complement strand
GTATCAGGCAGTACAAACAGAGCAATGCTGTTACCGCTTCGCGGCCAGACGGCGAGCGACCTGTACGACTAACTGTCGATCTGGATTGCTCTCGATCTGCTTAAAGTGTTTGAGAAGGGTCTTCTCATCGGGGGCATAAGTGGATAAGTGGTCGTCATCTGCAACAGTATAAGTTGCCCCTTTAAATAGATGTGTAACAGGAACAGAAAGAGCCTTTGCTAAACGTTGCACATTTTCAACATTCAACATACTCCCGCCGTTTTCATACCGCTGAATCTGCTGATACGAAACCCCTACTTTTTCTGATAAAAATTTTGTAAATTAGGCTGTTAGATCTTAAATATTAATTTAAATCTTATTTATCATGAAAGGTTCTGAAGCAAGTCACATTGGTAATTTATCGAATTTCGATCAGATGATCGGAATTGTAAAGGGTTATGGCGAAATTTATAACCCTGCTAATCCTGCAATAAAGACACCGGCCCTGGAGGCGAAATCAAGTAATGCTCACAATGCCATCACTGACCTGAATAATAAGGCTTCGGCTTACAGGGTCGCAGTAGAACGACGTACAGTTTTGTTTGAACCCTTCTTCAGAAAAATAACAAGAATAAACAATTTACTAAAATCGTCAGGGACCAGTAAGGTGATGCACGAAGAGGTAGCCATTATTATTCGTAAACTACAGGGTGCAAGAGCAGGTAAAAAACCAGCTTTACAAAGTACAGCGAAAGGAGATAACGAACCAAAGCAAAATTCAGTTTCACAATTAGGCTACGATGAACGGGTCAGCAATTTCGGAAAACTCATTAGCCAGCTTGAATTGATCCCCGAATATATGCCCAATGAAAGTGATCTTTCACTTTCCACACTCGGGGAATATTGCATTTCTTTGGATAACGCCAACAAAGCAGTACTTAAGGTTGAAAATGACCTGTCGAACTGCCGACTTATCAGAAACAAGGAGTTTTATGCACCAGAAACCGGACTAACAGAGCTAGCCCGGGCAGACAAACTCTATATCAAAGCGCTTTTTGGCGCCAATTCACCCCAGTATCATCAGGTATCAGGTATTGGATTTAAATCCCTGAAGAATTAAAATCCAATCCGGGGTATTAACGTCTTAGTCCCATTCCAGGCAAACTTATCACTTTAATTCCCCGGATTCAAACAGGCTATATTATTTTCCAAAAAACCAAAACCTGATTGCATATAGCTCTCAACAACTTCCTTCTTTACATCATCAGGCTTAAATATTGAATCATCATTTATCAACAGGCAAAGTTCAACTTCCAAATGGACAACATCTAAGTTCAATATCCCGTTGCTGTTTTCCAAAAAGTGATCCTCTAAATTCAAAATTGCCTGATAATTTACGAAAAAAGCAATATACCACACAGAAAAAGCTGATTGGACTCGTCAACTGATTTTAAGTTTATCGATATTACGTTAAAGCCATTTAATCAAAAAATTATTTGTCCATTATTTTTGTAAATTTGTATTAAATATAACGGTTATGAAATACCTTATTGTATTTGCGGCATTAATCCTTTCCCTTAATTGGCAGGAATTACGCGCCCAGGAGCAGCAAATTGTTGTCCCCTATACCCTTGCTGACCGGGACAGGGCTATCCATACCGAAGCCCGATTAGAAACTCTGGAGGTAAAAATTCAATCCTTAGACAAACGTTTTGATGATGTTCACCTGCAGATTAATCGCTTGGAGGATAAATTCGACAGCTATTTTATGTGGGGCTTTGGATTGGTTTTAATGTCTATCTTTAGCTTGATTGGCTTTGTAATTTATGATCGCAGAACAACGATCGCTCCTGTTGAAAGCAAAACCGATAGAATTATAAAAGCGTTAAAAGAAGCCTCTGAAAAAGATCCGATACTGAAGGAGGCATTAAAAAGAACTGCACTCTGGTGAATTTTCTAATATTGTACAAAAAAAGCGGCCTCTGTGGGTCGCTTTTTTTGTACAATATTTAGTCCAATTCGTGAACCACTAATCCCGATCGGAGTTTAGGTTCAAACCAGGTGGTTTTTGGAGGCATTATATTCCCTGAATCGGCAATATCGATGAGTTGCTTCATTGAGACTGGATAAAGGGCGAAGGCCACCTTCATATCGCCTGAGTCAACTCTCCCCTTCAATTCACCTAAACCACGGATTCCTCCGACAAAATCGACGCGCTTATCCGTTCTTAGATCTTTAATTCCTAGAATTTTATCCAGTATAAGATTTGAAAGAATAGTAACATCAAGTACACCAATCGGATCATTGTCGTTATAGCGTCCGGGCTTAGTTACCAACTGATACCACTCCCCTTCGAGATACATGCTGAATGTATGCAACTGATCAGGCTTGAAGATCTCACTACCAATCTTCTGAACTTCAAAATCTTCACCAATCTTATCAACTAATTCCACTGCCGTAAGACCATTCAAATCTTTGACAGTACGGTTGTAATCAATAATCTTCAGTTGATTATCCGGGAAGTGAACTGCAAGGAAGTAATTATACTCCTCATCTCCTGTATGATTTGGGTTCTTGGCTCTTTTTTCATTTCCTACCAACGCCGCTGCAGCAGTCCTGTGATGGCCGTCGGCAACATAAGTGGCAGGGATTAGAGCGAAAAGTCTCACAATCTCTTCAATTGTAGAAGTGTCAGCGACCACCCAAAAATGATGTCCGAAACCATCTTCAGCAACAAAATCGTAGACTGGAGATTGAGTTGCCACGATCTTTTCGACAATTGCATCAAGCTCCTTTACGGCAGGATAGGCAAAGAAGACAGGTTCCATATTGGCATTGGTTATCCGGACATGTTTCATCCGGTCCTCTTCCTTGTCACTGCGGGTCAATTCATGTTTACGGATCACCCCATTAAGGTAATCATCCACAGAAGCACAACCCACAATCCCGTATTGGGTTCTCCCCTCCATTGTTTGGGCATAAATATAAAGCCGTTCAGCAGAATCTCTGACAAGCCAGTTTTTATTCCGCCAAAGATTGAGGTTTTCACTTGCCTTCCGGTAAACAGCTTCATCATGTTCGTCTGTTCCGGCAGGGAAGTCAATTTCGGGTTTGATAATATGCAATAAGGTATAAGGATTTCCCTCAGCTTCGATTCGGGCCTCATCCGAGTTAAGTACATCGTAAGGGCGGGAAGCCACTTTGGATGCCAGCTCAACAGGTGGTCGAAGCCCCTTGAAAGGTTTCAGAATTGCCATAATTAGTTTTGTGCTTCAAATTCTTTCATAGCATCCACCAAAACCTGTACACTCTCTATCGGCATTGCATTATAGATCGATGCCCTGAAACCTCCGACACTGCGATGCCCTTCAATTCCAAGGATATTAAGTTCTTTTGCTTTAGCCTGGAAGGTTTTTTCAAGCTCTTCATAACCCGGAGCCATCACGAAAGTAACATTCATTCGTGAACGATCTTCGGGATCAGGAACCGGACAAATAAACATCTTATTCCGGTCGATCTCGTCATACAATAACTTTGCCTTGGCGATATTTTTGACCTCCATTGCCTTGATTCCCCCATTATCCTTCAACCATAATAACGTTTGAAGGGCAGCAAAGACAGGCAAAACCGGAGGTGTATTGAACATCGATTCTCCCTCGATATGTGTCAGGTAATTAATCATTGTGGGAATTGGGCGACCCGCTTTGCCAAGGGCCTCTTTCCGGACAATAACAAGAGTAACTCCGGCAGGAGCCAGGTTTTTTTGTGCACCTGCATAAATGAGATCGTATTTTGTAATATCGATAGGCCTGCTGAAGATATCTGATGACATATCCGCAACCAATGGAACAGGAGAATCAATATCCTTGTAGATCTGTGTTCCATAGATTGTATTATTTGAGGTAATATGCAAATAATCAATATCGGAAGGGACAACTACATTTTTAGGGATATAATTATAATTCTTATCTTTAGAGGATGCAACCTCTACAACTTCACCGAAAAATTTGGCCTCTTTAAGAGCTTTGGCTGCCCATACTCCCGTATTGTAATAACCCGCTTTCGTTTTAAGCAGGTTAAATGGCACCATATAAAATTGTGAACTTGCTCCGCCCTGAAGAAAGAGCACTTCGTAACCTTCCGGTACTTCAAGCAGCTCTTTTACAAGTGCAATTGCCTGATCCATCACTGCAATAAATTCTTTACTCCGGTGCGAGACTTCCATAACAGAGAGGGAAGTACCTGCAAAGTTTATAATTGCTTCGGCAGTTTTCTGAATCGTAAATTCAGGAAGAATAGATGGGCCTGCGTAAAAATTGTGCTTTTTCATTTGGGGAAAATTAAAAGTGATAAATATTATTAAGTGTATTATTCTTTTAAGTCTTGAGGTAAGAGCAAATCCGGAAATTCATTTACCTTTTGCAAAATTAACACATTTGTCAGAAAAAAGGCAAGAAATATCGGAAATAACATCTTCAAAGTAGAATAATAGAGTGTCTTGAGATTAAATAAAAGGCATGTTTACGACTCTGGCCTTCAAATGTTTATTTCGAACGAGAATATAAATTTCAGTGCCTAAGCCGCTGAAATCTTTTTGAATATATCCCATTCCGATCCCTTTTTCAAGGACAGGAGACTGTGTACCTGAAGTAACAACGCCAATTATTATTCCCTCAGCGTCAACAATCTCATAACCATGTCGCGGAATTCCACGGTCGATCATTTCAAATCCACGTAACTTACGGGTGACTCCATCAAATTTTTGTTTCAGGAGAAGCTCCTTGTCGATCGAGTTTTTATTGTCCGGAAATTTAGTAATCCATCCAAGTCCTGCTTCAATAGATGAGGTTGAATCATCAATGTCGTTTCCATAAAGGCAATACCCCATCTCAAGTCTGAGCGTATCACGGGCTCCCAGGCCGATTGGTTTAATCCCCTCTTCTTTACCTGCTTCAAATATTGCTTCCCAGATTTCCTCAGCAAACTGGTTATAAAAATAGAGTTCAAATCCGCCCGCTCCGGTATATCCTGTAGCCGAAATAATTACATCTGCAATACCCGCAATGGAGCCCACGTTAAAGGTATAATATTTAATAGCAGAGAGGTCTGTTTCGGTTAATTTCTGCAGAATCTGCAACGCCTTTGGTCCCTGCACTGCCAACTGGCTAATTTTATCGGATGCATTTTCCAAAGTTGCGCCCATATCATTTTGAGAAACAAGCCAATCCCAGTCTTTTTGGATATTAGAGGCGTTGACTACAAGGAGATATTTTTCGGATCCAAAATTATACACAAGCAGATCATCGACAATTCCGCCTTTCCCATTTGGAAAGCAGGAATATTGAGCCTGACCAGGAAGTAGAACAGAAGCATCGTTTGAGGTCACCTTTTGGATAAACGGTAAAGCATAAGATCCTTTAACCCAAATCTCACCCATATGTGAAACATCAAAAACTCCGGCATTATTGCGCACAGTCATGTGCTCATCTTTGATACCGGTATATTCCACAGGCATTTCAAAACCGGCAAATTCAACTATTTTTGCATTATATCGTTTATGAATATCATAAAAAGGTGTTCTGATCATCAGGTTAAGATTTAATTATTAATATTGCTGCAAAATTAAAACATTCGAGGTGACTAAAAGAAGAAAAATCGAACTAAGAATTAATTTATAATAGTAATTTTATTCAATCAAGTTTCAAACAGAAGAAATAATAAGAATATGGCATATACCAATTTAGATTACCTTAGAAATATTACAGAAGGTGATTCTGGATCCATTCGGGAAATTATTGAATTATTTATTGAGCAAGTTCCTGAATTTATAGGGAATATGAAAAAGCATCTGGAAGAGAAAGATTATATTGCGTTGGGTAAGGAGGCTCATAAGGCGAAATCGTCTGTAATGATTTTGGGCATGGATGAAACGGGGCATAATTTAAAATCGCTTCAACTCTCCACACTTAATGGTACAAGGGTCGAAACATACGAAAACGAGGTTGTCAGATTTGAGAAAGAATGTCTTTTGGCTATAGCCGAATTGAACCACGAACTTATTCTGTTGAAAAAGTAACCATTCAACCAAAAATTTGGAACAAATTAGCTATTTAGCTGGCACCATTTTCAAAATATCCTCAGCAAATTCATACGTTGCACTGGCCACCTCTGCCACACTTTGTGAAGTAAGTTTACAAGCGATTACGTGTGAAGCAGCCAGGGGAAAGGGGTGAGCTATCTTTTGGGCTAAGGGGGTGCTCACCGTTCCAAACATTTCGATTGCAGCTTTTACATCCACAACCTGGTCCTGATGGTCCTCATCCTTATAATAATAACCCAGAAACAAGGGACATCTAACCTTGGTGAAAATATCTTTTTTCATTGTAACATCAATCAATTGCTGAAGAAAAACAGGACCTTCAGCCCTGTAACTGCAATACCAGTATTTACATATTTCCCCGGCAGGCTCGTCTGATGATATTCTGAAATCACCACCAAAATTCAATCTTGCAATCTGCAAACCCCAGGGTTTGGACAGTAGTAAAGAGGCTTTTTGCTTTATTCTGACATTTGGGGAATAGAGGATCAGTGCTGAAACCAATTCGGGAAAATCTGCAGCCAGTTTAAGTCCGAGCGTTCCTCCGGTTGAAGTTCCCATTATGATCACTTTTTTACCCAGGTGGGTTGCAATTATCAAGGCTGTTTTTGCCGATTCGTAGAGTCTGTCAGGAGTCATGTCGATCAATGGATTTTCTGTAATCAGTCCATGGGAAGCGAGTCTGGCCAGATAGGCATTGCATTTATACCGTTTTGGAAACGCTTCGTTAACCGGAAAACCTTCGTACCGGCTGGCAGAGAAGCCGTGCAAATAGAGCAGAACATATTCGGTTGGGGTACGAAGGGAGTCATTGGCCCAGATTATTTTAGCCTCGTTTCCAGGCTTTACTTTTTCGAGTGACTCTAAATGAGCCACAAATTCGCCCACTGGATTCTGAACAACGGGAAGTTTTGAATTCAATACCGGTTCTGCCATTTGAGGACCAAGAAGATAGGTTACAATAACCAATATAATAATCCCAGCTGTAATTTTCAATGATTTCATCTAAAGTTATTAAATTTATTAATCAATCCGGATAACTGCTTTTCTTTTTCGTCCATCCATTAAAATCTCGAGGTTTTGTATAAACCTCACATGTCTTACATATTTTCCTTCCCAGATAACTTCCTGCTGCGCGAGTAAATCAAGCTTTACAAAATCGGAACCATTTATATCGGGAACTGAAAAATATCCTACGTTCATAGAAGTGACATTATGAAAGAAATGGGAGCCAAGGGATGCCTCAAGCGGATAATTTGGCAATCCAATCTCAACGATTACCCGGGCATTATTGATCTGAGCCCAGTTAACAGGAATGCCTGTATTTTCGTCCCGTGTTCCCCATCGACCGGGACCGATCAGAACAAACTGCCGGTCGATGCCATTAAACGTTTTATTTACAGCTGCTACCTCAGCGGCAATATCGTTGGTTTTGGTCCGGTCAAAATGTTTTATATCGATATAGACAACATCTGAAATCCCGGTTATTCTACCATTGCCCATCCCCCTTGAAGACATTAACAGCAATTTTGAATTGTCGTGGTTTCCCAGTTCGATTTCAATTTCAGCTTCTCTACGGATCAACGGTTTAAGCTGGAGCAGATAAAATGTGGGCCATCCATTTTCGCCCTTGTTCAGATCGAGCGCATATTCCATCTCAACAGGGGCTCCCATCGCCTGCTTAAAAAGTCTGAGCAGTAATAATAACGTATCGGAAAGGGGAATATGTTGATATTGAAGGATATTTGCAAAATTGATTACCCTTGTGCCTGAAGATCCAATACCAGGGGTAATATAATCATTTTCACGGCTATAGGTCGAAGCACAGTGTTCAAGGATACCATCTTTTTCAGCTTCAATAATTTTATACTTCCGCATTGCCGCCATCTCCCCTTCCATTGTAAGGTCGAATTGATTGTATTCCATATCAAGCGCATAAAAATCACGTTGCGAATCTCTTATTTGGTCCATAACCGAACTGTTATTCAATGCCGGATATTTGGGACAAAACCGGAAGGCCTTTTCTCCGCCAACTACTGCTTGTCCCAAACCTATGGCAATTACCCCAAAACCATCTTCCGGTTCCATATAGGCAAATGGATAATAATTGTACGATTGTGCAACGCCACTGATATCGGTATAAAATTTCTGATTATGATTCCGGCCCACTACAGGTTGAATTACCACTGCCATTTTTTCCTCTTCAATCTTATAATTAACAGCATTAAAGTAGGCGCGTGCCTCATCGCTAAACACAGAGGCATAGACCAATTTAACGGCAGTGCGCAGCTGTTCAAACCGGACATTCACATCAGGGTGATTATTGGGAATCAAATAAGTAGAATAGACACCTGAAAATGGCTGGAGTAATGAATCTTCGAAAAGACCTGAAGAACGTACCGCCAAAGGGTGATTGATTTGCTGAACATATTGAAATAAACGTTCATTGAGACCACTACTTAGATTTGCATTCAGAAACTGTTCATTCACCAAATTAAAATCGGATTGATGGTACGCTACATCGAAGAGGTTATTCGCCTCCATGAAATTATCAAACTCAATAGCCCCAATGATTGCCGTAGCAGGCATCCGAATATTGATACCTGGCAGTAGCGCTTTCATATCAATATTTTCGACCAGATTTGACATAAAGGCCAGACCCCTCCCTTTTCCTCCCAGAGATCCAAGTCCCATTCTGACGATGTAGCGGTTTCCTTTTAAAAGTGCCGGATCAAAATTGATAATTCGCCCACGGTTTCTTTTCTCATGCACATCGGCAAAAACACTCAGGCAGATATCCCTTAACTTTGAAGGATCATCAAAGTCATCTGTTTTATAGGGGATGAGTCTTTCTGCAATATTTATTTCACCACGAGCCACAAGCCATGTTGAAAAATCATTTGACTTTCCATGATAAAACAATGACTCAATTGGCACCTCGGCTAAAAGTTTCTCAAATTCGTGAAGATTTCGGGCAACACCTATTTGTTTACCGGAGGAATCACGGAAGACAAAATCGCCGAATCCAAGATTGCTGTTAATGAACTCATTAATGTCGTGAGAAAGGGTATCTGAATTCTTGTTGATAAATCCCGCCTGAATCTCGTGCGCCCTGACTGAATTAGCAATGTCGTGAGACTGCAGCAGCAAAGGGATCGGATAACGGAGGGTTTGTTTTACAAATTTGAGAAGTTCGATACCTGCATCCTCATCATTGATCCCGTTACGGGCAAATTTAACATCCGATATCACACATAGCAGATTTTCCCTGTACTCATAAATTAATTCTACTGCATCCTCATACGTGCTAACCAACAGCACCTTAGGACGCGCCCGATATTTGAATATCTTATGAAGCTCATCCGTTGACTCGTCAGAAACAAGAGCTTGTGTCTGGGTCATCACACTTGAAAAAAGTAGGGGCAGATATCGGGAGTAATATTTAATTGAATCTTCGACCAGCAGAATTATCCGTACACCGCCAAGACGGGTATCACGGGCCACATTCTTCTTGTCCTCGATATATTTAATCATTGCAAGAAAGACATTGGAATTGCCATTCCAGACAAAGACACGGTCAATAGCTGGTATACGGTCGGCTGCCAATTTAAAAAACCGGACATCGCTGTTATTATTCACGAGCAATAAAACCGGAATACGTGGTTTTGAGTTGTTGATCTCAGCTACTACCTTAAGTGGCAATTCTTTATCAACGCCAGCCATAATTATTGCAAGATCGAAATGTCGTGTATTGAGGATTCTGATTACATCATCCTCTGCGTTAACGCTTGTAAAACGGGGGGCTGCATATAAATTTAATTGCAGATATTCTCCGAAAATCTTGTCCGAAAACTGACCTTCCCTCTCAATGGCATAGGAATCATAAAGTGTTGCAAAAAGCAAAACCTCTTTTACTTTATTGGGCATCAGCTCCTGAAAGATATCCCTGTCGGTCTTCCTTCGTTTGTAAATAGCTGATATTGAAATATTTTCTAATTTATCCATAAGGCATTTGAATCAGAACTTCACTCTTTAAAGTTAATTAAAAAAAGCTATAACGCAGAAAAGGGGCCAAAGCCCCTTTTCAATCTATATTTCTGATTATTTAATCCACAATCCAGGTATTGCCGCTTCCAAGAAGGTCGTCAATACATTTTATTTTGGATTTACTTTTTACTGAAGCAATCTGTTCTTCCATCAGCTGATCATATACCGGGGCTTCAACGGCACGGATTACCCCCATTGCAACCGGAAAATCGGGCAATTTCATCCCAATCAGTTGTTGATGGATGTATCCATTGGGCTCGGTGACATCATGAACCAGAATATCATCCAGCGTAATGCCATCTACGCCAATCGTGGCAACTTTTAATCCTGATTTACTCAATATCAATCCTTTATCTTTCTGATTTCCAAAAATCATAGGTTCACCATGCCTGAGAAAAATCTGGCGTTCTTCCCTCATTTTTGGATCCGAAATTTCGGCATGAATTCCGTCATTGAAAATAACACAATTCTGAAGAACCTCGACAACCGAAGTTCCCTGATGTTTTGCAGCCTCTTCGAAAACCTCCTGAGAATGTTTAATATTATTATCAACTGCTCTGGCAAAGAAGGAGCCGCCAGCGCCTAAAATGAGTTGTCCAGGGATAAACGGGCTTTCAATTGTCCCTTGTGGGGATGTTTTTGTTACTGCACCACGATCGGAAGTGGGTGAATATTGCCCCTTGGTGAGTCCGTATATTTTATTATTAAACAGGATTATATTGAGATTTATATTTCTCCTTATGCAATGGATAAAATGATTGCCACCGATGGCTAATGCATCGCCATCACCAGTTATCTCCCAAACGCACAGTTCAGGATTTGCACATTTTACACCCGATGCGACAGCTGCAGCACGTCCGTGAATGGTATGAAAACCGAAAGTACTCATGTAATAGGGGAATCTCGAAGAACATCCGATTCCGGAAATAACGGCAAAGTCTTCCTGACGGATTCCAAGGTTAGCCATAGCCTTTTGAATCGAATTCAGCACGGCATGATCGCCGCACCCCGGGCACCAGCGAACTTCATTTTCGCTTTTAAAATCTTTTAACGTATATTCTAATATTTCAGTCATTACTTTTCCTCCAGAAGTTTTTCAAAATTTTGAACTAATTCCTGCACTGTAAATGGCAGTCCTTGTACTTTGTTATACTGATAATAATGGAAACCAGGAACTTTATCTCTCAGATATCCGGCAAACTGACCCAGATTGAGTTCACAGACCACAATTTTCTTAAAGTTGGAAAAAACGGCTGCTGTATTTCCAGGTAGAGGTTTAATATAGTTAAAATGGGCCAATCCCACTTTGGCACCCTTACTTTGCATTTCGCGGACAGAACCATCCATATAACCGAATGTTCCTCCCCAGCCAACGACCAATAAGTCACCCTGCTGATCGCCAACAACCTCAATGTCAGGAATCATTTCGACAACACGGGCCACTTTTGCTTCGCGAATATCGGTCATGCGCTGATGGTTCATTGGATCGTGACTTACATTACCTGCGGCATCTTTCTCCAGACCACCAATGCGGTGCTGGAAACCATCCATTCCAGGGAAGGCCCATTCGCGGGCTAAAGTTTGTTCGTCGCGCGAATAAGGTTTAAAAGTTGCCGGATCGGTTGCTATACGTGGTGTAATTGCAGGTAGTTCGCTGAATTTGGGGATTCTCCAGGGTTCTGAACCATTTCCCAGAAATCCATCGGTCAGTAAAACAACGGGGACCATCCTTTCAAGTGCAATTTTTGCAGCAGTAAAGGCATACTGAAAGCAATCTGAAGGGGTTGAAGCCGCAATCACCACCAACGGGCTTTCACCATTTCTGCCATATAACGTTTGTAGCAAATCGGATTGCTCTGTTTTAGTAGGAAGACCGGTAGAAGGGCCTCCACGTTGTACGTTAACAACAACAAGTGGCAATTCAGCCATTACACTAAGTCCCAAAGCTTCAGATTTCAGAGCGAAACCTGGTCCGGAAGTGGTTGTGACAGCCAATTTTCCGGCAAAAGAGGCACCGATTGCGGTGCAAATTCCAGCGATTTCGTCCTCTGCCTGAAAACTTTTTACACCAAGGTCTTTCCTATCAGCGAGCGCCTGAAGGATTTCAGTGGCAGGGGTAATGGGGTATGAGCCGATAAACAGGTCGAGCCCGGACTTATGGGAAGCAGCCAAAAGACCCCAGGCTGTGGCGAGGTTACCGTTGATATTCCGATAAGTTCCTTTTTCTATTTCTGCCGGATGAACGATGTAGCGTGGGGTGAGGTGTTCCAATGTCAACCCATAATTCCATCCGGCATGTAAAACCCTTAGGTTTGTTTCAACAACGACCGGACTCTTGGCGAATTTACGCTGTATAAATTTCTCAATATAATCGAGTGGTTTACTGAATACCCAGCAAATTAACCCCAGGGCGAACATATTTTTGCTTCGAAGAATACTCTTATTATCAATATCGAGATCTTTGAGTGCTTCTCTGGTCATGCTCGTAATGGGGACTGCAACTTTTATAAAATCCTCCAGATTACATTCTGTAAAAGGGTCGGTGGTTTTCAATTTTGCCTTGTCAAAATTCTTTTGGGTAAAACTGTCCACATCATAGAAGATCGTTCCGCCAGGACGCATAAAACTTGCATTAGCTTTAACAGCAGCCGGATTCATCGCTACGAGCACATGGGCGAAATCGCCAGGTGTAGTGATTTTTCCGTTCCCAAATTGAACCTGAAAACCGGAAATACCTCCAATTGTCCCCTGCGGTGCCCGGATCTCTGAGGGATAATCAGGGAAAGTGGAGATGTCATTCCCAAACAATGCCGAAGTATCTGAAAAAAGTGCTCCGGTCAGCTGCATTCCGTCTCCGGAGTCTCCCGAAAACCGGATTGCTACCTCTTCCAGTTCAATGATTTTTGTACCAATCATAAAATTAAATAATAATTTATACTTGTTTTGATCTTACAATATTGAGCGCATATTAGTAATTTTGGAGTCACTAATTTTGGTGTGCAAATTTAAACAATTTTAATCGAATGGCTATAATAAAATCACTACGAGGAAAAACACCGGTTTTTGGTCTGGATTGTTGGCTTGCTGAAAATGCAGTAATTATTGGCGATACTACATTAGGAGATAATTGCAGCATCTGGTATGGGGCTGTTCTTCGCGGAGATGTTCATTCTATAAAAGTGGGGAATAATGTGAACATACAGGATAATGCCGTTATCCATGCCACCTACCTGAAATCACCCACAAACATCGGAAATAATGTTACAATTGCCCATGGGGCTGTAGTACATGGCTGCACGATTAATGATAATGTATTGATAGGTATAAATTCGGTTATACTTGATGATGTCATAATTCACAGTGATTCAATCATTGCGGCCGGGGCTGTAGTTACCAAAGGGACCATTGTCGAATCGGGGGCTGTATATGCAGGTTCACCTGCAAGAAAGATCAAAGATATCAGCCCCGATTTACTCGAGGGTGAGATTAACCGGATAGCTAAAAGTTACCACATGTATTCAGGGTGGTATAAAGAGGAAGAATAAGTTTTCAAAATCTCTTAAATTTAAATAATTTTGCCTTCAATAAAGGAGGGGCAAGATTTCGCTATATGGCCAAATTTTAATCCCTGAGTTTAATGATTTATTTCAAAGGAATAGAATTGCCGTGATAGCAAACTCCTAAAATGGGTAAAATTTATACTTGGATTATTTCACGTGCCCTTAAAAAACATAGTTATATCGATATGAAACCTACCTTAGTTATTCTTGCAGCCGGAATGGGCAGTCGTTACGGTGGTCTTAAACAACTGGACGAAGTTGGACCAAATGGTGAAGCAATCATTGATTACTCGCTTTATGATGCCATAAGGGCCGGATTTGGAAAAGTCGTTTTCGTCATAAGAACCGATTTTGCATCAGAATTTAAAGCCCGATTTGAGCCAAAACTGAAAGGCCGCATAGCGGTTGAATATGTTTACCAATCGCTGGATAAAATCCCCTCCGGATCACCGGTGAATCCCCAACGGGAAAAACCATGGGGAACATCACATGCCACCATGATGGCGGAGGAGGTTGTAAACGAACCGATGGCTGTCATTAACGCCGATGATTTCTACGGAAGTAATGCCTACCAGGTAATGGCTGAATTTCTGCTCACCTCGGCTGATCAGAAGGAGTATGCCATGGTGGGATACAATGTTGCAAATACACTTTCGGAATTTGGCACGGTCTCCAGGGGAGTCTGCAATACTGATGCAGCAGGCTTTCTCACAACTGTTGTCGAAAGGACTAAAATCAAAAGAGAGGAAGAGGGGATCTACTTTTACGAGGAGGATAACCGTACAAAGCTTGAGGAGGATACCCCGGTGTCGATGAATTTCTGGGGACTTAAACCCAATGTTTTTAAATATCTAAAGGAAGGTTTTAAGGATTTTCTTGCACAGCATGGAAATGAGTTAAAATCTGAATACTTTATCCCGCTGTTAATCAATGACAATATTGTAAAGGGGACTATCCGAACTAAGGTAATTCAATGTGATTCACCGTGGTTTGGCGTAACCTACAAGGAGGATAAACCATTTGTTCAGCAACGGATTAAAGAGCTTATTGAGTCAGGCTCTTACCCGGAAAATCTGTGGAACTGAATTTTATATGATTAAATTTATCCTTACAATACCAAATTAGCAGCAAATATGGAGAGCTCCTTTTTGTCAGAATTAGTATCAAAGTTCGATATAAACTTAAATATTAAAGAGATATCCCCATTTGGGAATGGTCATATCAACGATACCTATTTGGTGAAGACCACACCTGCGGAGGCAACTGATTATATGCTTCAGCGCAAAAATCATAAGATTTTTAAGAATGTGCCCGGGATGATGAATAATATCGTTACCACGACCAGCCACATTCGGAAGCAACTTGTTGCCTCAGGTGCAACGGAGGTGGAGCGAAAAGTAATGACCTATATTGCCTCCCGTGATGGGCAAATGTTTGTAAAAGATGACGCTGGAAATTTCTGGACATTGTTTGTCTTTATTGCTGACTGCCTGGTTGTTGAAAACATCCAAAAACCTGAACAGGCGTTCAGAGCGGCTCAGGCTTTTGGTCATTTCCAAAAACAGTTGGCCGATCTGCCTGGAGATTCGCTGATTGAAACGATTCCAAATTTTCACAATGGCCTATCCCGCTTGAACGATTTTAATACAGCCATTTCAACTGATGCTGCAGGAAGGGTTAGTGACAATCAATTAATTATCAAAAAAATCCTTGACCGGTCTGTGGAGATGACAGGGTTGCAACGTGGACTCGATAACAAAACCCTTCCGTTGAGAATCACCCATAATGATACGAAGATCAATAATATTCTGTTTGATAAGGACAATAATACGTTATGCATTATTGATCTGGATACTGTTATGCCTGGATCGGCACTTTATGATTTTGGGGATGCGATCAGAACATTAGGGAATAGGGCACCCGAAGATGAACCTGATATTACAAAGATAGCATTTAACGAAGAAATTTATAAAGCCTTTGCCCAGGGGTATTTATCTGAAGCTCGTACATTTCTCTCACCTAATGAGATTGATCTGCTGCCCTTTTCATGCCGGTATATGGCCTGGGAGCAAGCCATGAGGTTCTTTACGGATTATCTTAATGGGGATACTTATTATAAAACAGAATATCCTGGTCACAATCTGGTAAGAACAAAGGCACAGGTACGTTATTTGGAAGTTCTGGAAGAGCAGCAGGATGTAATGGAAACGATTGTAAAAAACAGTTAATCTGTTTATTTGTGCAAGGTAAATTCAAAGTTAGCCCCTTTACCTACCTCTGAAGTTAAATGAATGGTACCACCCATCCCTTCGACCAGCCATTTAACTGTCGCAAGGCCAATACCGGTTCCTTTAAGTCCTGATTTATCTGCATTTGAAGTTGTTTCAAAAATCTGGAATATTCTCTCCTGATCTTCATATTTTATTCCCTGCCCGTTATCGATAATATTAAACTTAAAATAATCACCCCGTTCTTCAAAAGTTACAGAAATGCGTTTAATATCCTTGTCGTTATATTTAACTGCATTGACCAGTAGGTTAAGAAATATTTGTTCAACAGCCACTTTGTTAGTGAAAATTGAAAAATCATCATCGGGAGAAATAACCAGGTGAATCTCTTTATTGGAATCTATCAGGTGAATAATATTATCAATAATACTATGTATTGACACCTCTTCCTTTTCATCAGAAAGCACTTTTGTGTTCTGGCTGTAATTTAATATTCCGTCGATAAAGTGTGACAGGGAAAAAGCTGACGTATTAATCATCTGTATCAACTCTAGTCCTTCCTTATCCAGACGATCGGCATATTGGAGTTCGAATAACTCCGTTACCATAACAATAGTCGCTAATGGAGATTTCAGGTCATGAGCCGCAGTTCCGGCAAACTTCTCCAGGACAATATTTTGAGCTTCAACCTGCCGGGCTTTGATCTCCAATTGGGCGGTTTTTTTACGAAGTTCAAAAAGGCTTATGATTTGGTTTGATAAAGCTTTCAGTGCTTTAAGCTGAAATTCATCAAGTGAGTTCGGTTCGTTATCGATGACACAAAGGGTGCCCAAAGGAAACCCCTCTTTATTTACAAGTGGGATTCCAGCATAAAATACGACATGAGGATTATTGGTTACCAATGGATTATCATGAAAACGAAGATCTTTTCTTGAATCAGGAACAATAAGAATATTGTTTTTGTCGTTTATAGCATGAGCACAAAATGCAAGTCCTCTGGGTGTTTCAGTGGCTTCAATTCCGTGATGTGATTTAAACCATTGTCGCTCATTATCAATCAGACTAATTAAGGAAATTGGAGTTTTACAGATCCTGGAGGCCAAAAAAGTAATATCATCATATTCCTGCTCAGGAATAGTATCCAGGATTGAATAATCTTTTAACGCTGCAATTCGCATCAATTCGTTTTGTGGAATATCGGGAAATATCATCTGCAAGTAAATTTAAAGTGAGAAATCTTTTATACTGATTACCTGAGAAAAGGAATTAATTTCGTTTTTCAAATATACCCGAATAAACAGATAATAGTCAATATTCCATCAATATTTTTAATATTATTTGCATTTTAATAGCGTTGTTC
>Ga0118677_10007941_pt1 | contig 17274 bp, 14 predicted proteins | sample AliMusrvi5mmetaG_FD_86154 | JGI IMG/M metagenome (GOLD analysis project Ga0118677, IMG submission 86154) | reverse complement strand
GACCTGCCGAGTGGCGGGCGGTCCGTCCAGGATCAGCGCCAGCGGCAGCAGGACGACGACGCCCACGCCCATCGACCAGGTGAGCGCCGTCCACACCGCGGCGGCGCGCACGACCTTGACCATGAGAAAGTCGTGCAGGGCGTAGCCGAGCGCCGAGCCCAAGCCGAGAACGATGGTCAGCACGCCGCCACGTCAGGCATCTCCTCGAGCGATGACCAGAGTCCCGCTCGGGGCCGCGGCTTCAGCCCTCAGGGCGGCAGACGTTGAAGTCGGCGAAGTTGCGCGGCACGAGGCCCTGGTGCTTCTCGGCGATCGTGTCGGCCAGCCTGTCCAAGGCCTCGTAGTCCTCGACGCGAGGCATGCCCTTGCAGAGCACCGGCTCGAGGTACTCGACCTTGAGCTTGGGCATCATGCCGACCAGCGTTTCCACCGTCTTGCCGCCCCAGCCGTAGCTGCCGATCACGGTCGCGAACTTGGTGCGCGGCTTGAGCGCGTTGGCCAGGAACGCCGCGTAGGCGGCGAGCGGGTGCGGCCCGGCGAGCACCGTCGGGCACCCAAGGACGAGCGTGCCGGCGTGGACCAGCGAGCTGGCGAGCTCGCCGGCGTCCAGCGTCGTGAGGTCGAAGCGCTCGACCGCGACGCCCCTGTTGGTGAGTGCCGCCGTAAGGTGGTCGACCATCAGCAGAGTGCTCTCGTGCATGCTCACGAACGGCAGGCAGACGATGTTCTGCGGCTCGCCGCCGGCCCAGTCGCGGTAGGCCTCGATGATGAAGCCGGGGTCGTCGTACACGGGGCCGTGGCTCGGGCCGATGAAGCGGATGGGGTACTGCGTGACCTTCTCGATGTTCTTGAGCACCTGGGCGCCGAACGGCATCATGATCTCGGCGTAGTAGCGCTTGGCGCCGTCGTAGACCTCGTGCTTGTCGGCGAAGACGTCGTTGGTCGCGTAGTGAGAGCCGAAGAAGTCGCAGCTGAAGAGGATCTGGTCCTCGGCGAGCCAGGTGCTCATCGTCTCGGGCCAATGCACCCACGGCGTGAACAGGAACGTCAGTGTCCTGTCGCCGAGGCTGAGCGTGTCGCCGTCGGCGACCACCCGGAAGCGCGCCTCGTCGATGTGCAGGTGGTCGATGAGCATCCCCTTTGCCCGCTCGTTACAGACGACGATGAGGTCCGGGAAGCGGCGCAGGAGATCGGGCGTGCAGCCGGAGTGGTCCTGCTCGACGTGGTTGATGACGAGGTAGTCGGGCGCCGGCAGCTCGTCGAGCTGCTCCATCAGCGTGCGGCAGCGCGCCGGGTCGCAGGTGTCGACCAGCGCGTTGGCCTCGCTGCCCTGCACGAAGTAGGCGTTGTAGCTCGTGCCGTCGGGCAGCGGGATGAGCGCGTCGAAGAGGCGGCGGTCCCAGTCGACGGCGCCGACGAGGTGGACGTTGGGGACGATCTGGCGTGGCTTCATGGTCTCCCTCGATGAGGTCGGAAGCGCTCGGTCGGAGCTGGGCCCGATTATAGCCGCGTCGGGCAGCGACGGCTCCGCTGGCGCCGCCAAGCCGCTACGTCCAGGCCGCCCCGCGGCGTCCGAGCTGCACGATATGCCGGCGCCGATGACGGACTCCGGCCCGCGTACAGCGTTCCCGCTCACGCCGTTCGGCGCCAAGGCGGCCGGCGGCAAGAAGCCGGCGCAAGCGAGGGAAGCGAGCGTCACAACGCGCGACCGGATCGCCTCTGCGTACTAGGATTGGCACCAAGCGAGTCAGTCCGAGGGAGCGCGCGTCGTCGTGAGCGAATCGGGCCATCCGACGCTACGACAGCCCGCATGGTGCGGGAGGGCGACGCCGTGACTCCCGCCGCCACGTGTTCCTCCTGCGGCGTCGATGCACCCGCCGGCGCGCGCTTCTGCCCTTCGTGCGGCGCGCGCCTCACTTCCGGTGCGCCCGGCTCCACCGAGCGGCGCATCGTGACGATCCTCTTTGCCGACCTCGTCGGCTTCACGGCGCCCGGCGAGCGGAACGACCCCGAGGACGTCGACGCCGCCCTGCGCGCCTACTACGAGATGGCGCGCAAGACGATCGAACGCTTCGGCGGCGTCGTGGAGAAGTACATCGGCGACGCCATCGTCGGGTTGTTCGGCGTCCCGCTCGCCCACGAGGATGACGCCGAGCGCGCTGTGCGCGCCGCGCTCGAGGTCGTCGGCCACATGAGTGGCCTGCCGCCCCTGGACGGAGAGCGCCTGCAGGTTCGAGCGGCGGTCAACACGGGGCTTGCGCTCGTCCGCCTTCAGGCACGGCCCGGGAGCGGCGAGGGCGTACTGGTCGGGGACGCCGTCAACACGGCGGCGCGCCTGCTCGCCGAGGCGCCGCCGATGGGGGTCGTGGTCGGCGAGATGACCCAGCGACTTACCTCGCGGGCGATCGTCTACGAGGGGATGGCGGCGCGCTTGGCCAAAGGCAAGTCGAAGCCGATCGAACGCTGGCTCGCGCGCGGACCCATCGCACAGCCGGGGGCCGCGATCCAAGCGGCGACGACACCGATGATCGGCCGCGAGGTGGAGCTGGGAATCCTGCTGGGGCTCCTCGACAAGGCGATCGCTTCCCGGAGCCCTCAGTACGCCCTGATCGAAGGCGAGGCAGGCTTGGGCAAGACGCGCCTCGTGCGCGAGATGCGACGCCGCGTAGACGCACGCCCCGACTTCCTCTGTACGTGGCGTCAAGGGCGCTGCCCCGCCTACGGCGACGGCCTCGCCTTCTGGGCGCTTGGGGAGATCGTGGCCGGCCACGCCGGGATCCTGCAGAGCGACGGTCCCGAAGCCGCCGAGGACAAGCTGGAGAAGGCCCTCGGCGGCGGCGAGCGGGACGGCTGGCTCCTTGCCAGATTGCGCCCGCTGGTGGGCCTGCCGGCTCCACAGATCGACCACGACGAGGCTTTCGCGGCATGGCTCCAGTTCATTCTTGGGCTCGCGACAGCACGGCCGACCGTGCTCGTCTTCGAGGACGTGCACTGGGCGAACGACGCGACGCTCGCGTTCCTCAAGCATCTCGTCGAGCACGCCCACGGCGTACCGCTGGTCGTGCTCGCCACCGCGCGACCCGAGTTCCGCGAGAGCCATGCGCAGATCGCCGACTACGCCTCACTCACCACCATCAAGCTCCGCGCACTGACCGCAGACGAATCCGCGCGAATGGTGTCTGTTCTGCTCGGCGCCGCGGAAGCCCCCGGGATCGCCGACGTCGCGGTCTCTCGCGGCGGCGGCAACCCCCTGTTCACGGAGGAACTGGTTCGATTCGCGTTGGAGCGCAACGTGTGGACAGCCTCGCCCGGTGCGCCCTCCCCGGAGGAGGTCGGCGCCGGCGTACCCGACTCGCTGCAAACGCTGATCTCCGCTCGCCTGGACGCCCTGCCGCTTGATCAGAGGGCGCTCGTCTACGACGCATCCGTCGTGGGTCAGGTCTTCTGGCTCGGCGCGCTTGCCGTGATGGACGGTCGCGGCGAGCATGAGACGCGGCGCCTGCTGCAGACGCTCGAACGGCGCGAGTTGGTCCGTGCCGTCGCCGGCTCTTCCATCGCCGGTGAGAACGAGTACTCTTTTTGGCACGCGCTCATCCGCGACGTCGCAAGCGAGCGACTGCCACGCGGCGCGCGCGCCGAGAAGCACATGGCCGTCGCCCAATGGGTCGAGCGCTTCTCCGAGGCGCGCACGAACCTCGCCGGCATCAAGGCCTACCACTACTCCACTGCGCTCGACCTTGCCCAGTCGACCCACGACGACGCTCTTGCAGATCAGCTCTACCGTCCTGCCTTGAATGCACTCAGCCAGGCGGGCGATGTCGTCAGCCGCTACGACGTCATTTCGGCCGCAGGCTACTACGAGCGTGCTGTCAGGCTGGCGGATGACGATGACCCGCAGCGCTGCCGGCTCATGGCTTCCTGGGGAGATGCCTTGACAAGACTCAGCCGCTACGAAGACGCGGACTCGACCCTGGAACTGGCTGCCGCTCTCGCCCTCGAGATCGATGACACGCTGTCGGCGGCGCGTGCGCTCGCCGCTCGCGCGACTGCCTTCAGGTTCCTCGGCCGCAGGGGCCGGCCGCTCGCAGAGCGAGCCCTGGCTCTCGCTGAGGGCTTGCCGCCGTCGCCCGAGGTGGTCGATCTCCTGGTGCATTGTGGACGAGAACTCATCAGCAGCAAGTCGGTCACCGAAGAAGAGGGCGTCGCAGTGATGGAGCAGGCGATCTCGATGGCGGAGGAGTTGCGCCTTCCTGCTCCACCGATGGCCTTGGGCCTTTGCGGCTATCTTCTGTCGTGGATGGGAGATCCGCGGGGGCGTCGTATGTGCGAGGAAGCCGTTGTGGCAGCGCAGACGCAGGGCATGGGAGGGATACTCGCGTACTGCCAGCTGGGGGTCGCCGAGGTGACGCTGGCGGAGGAAGGGCCGCGGGCCGCCGCGGAGCTGTACCCGGCGGCGCTCCACTCCGCCGAGCGGCACGGCGACCGGGAGACGGCCCGAGGCAGCACGGCGATGATGGCAGACTGCCTGCTGCTGAGCGGCTTCTGGGACGATGCGCTGCGCCTGGCGACGAGACTTGCGGATGAGCTTCAGGAGAGTCACGAGATCTACGACCTGCTTCAAGTACGAGCCGTCGTCGCGCAGGTGCGCGGCCGACGAGGGGAGATCGGTCCGGATGACGCCGCCGTGACTTGGCTTCTTGGCGCCTGTCGGGACTCCGCCCTGGGTGTGAGCCAGCCCGCCTTCGTGGTGCCGGCTGCGCTCTACGCGAGGGCCGGCGCCCACGCCACCGCTGCCGGTCTCATCGAGGAGTGGCTTGCCGCTGCCGACCCTCCAGACGTCGTCGGTCAGACCGGTTTCCTGTATGAGGCCGCACGGATCGCGGTTGCCGCCGGGGCGCCTCGCCTGGCCGAGCAGGAGCTCCGCAGCATCTCTCATGACCAGCCGTTCGTCAGGCACACCATCGTCGCTATCAAGGCGGTGCTCGCAGCGTCTGCCGGCGACCAGCGGAAGGCCGTTTCCCTCTACGAAGACGCTGCGCTGCGCTGGCGCGGATTCGGCATGCCCTACGAGGAGGCCCACGCGCTGGTCGGCCTCGGACTCAGCCTGGCTGCCATCGGTCGCGTTGACCCGGCGCGCGCCGCTCTTGTGGACGCCGCGCGCCTCTTCGAATCCCTCGGCGCGCGTCCGGATGTTGACGACGTTCGTCGGTGGAGCGAAGGCCTGCCGGCCTAGCCGGGCTCTGGTGCAGAAGGCTCAAGTACCGATCGCCGACGGTCACCATCGACCGCTGCAAGATGAGCGTGGACGATCCGGCGGCGGCCCAGCGGCCAACCCTGCCCAGCATCCGCCATGAGCCGCGCTCGAGCTCGCGTCTGGCTGGCGCCCTCAGCCGCCCTCGTCGAGCTCGTCCGCGAGCTGTTCCACGAACAGGCCGACGTCGGTGACGATGCCGATGGCCTGGAAGGAGCCGCGGTCGGCCAGCTTGGTCACGACCGCGGGGTTGATGTCGGCGCACACGGTGCGCACGGCGGCCGGCAGCATGTTGCCGACGGCGATGCTGTGCAGCATCGTGCTGAGCATGAGGCAGGCGCCGGCCTGCTGGGCGTACTGGCGCATCTCCGCCTGCGCCTGCATCACGTCGGTGATCACTTCGGGCATCGGCCCGTCGTCGCGGATGCTGCCGGCGAGCACGAACGGGGTGCCGGTCTTGATGAGCGTGTACATGAGACCAGCGGTGAGGACGCCCTGGTCGACGGCGGCCTGGATGCCGCCGCAGCGGCGGATGGTGTTGATGGCGCGCAGGTGGTGCTCGTGGCCGCCGGGCACGGCGGTGCCTTCCCTGAGGTTGATGCCGAGCGACGTGCCGTACAGGTTGCTCTCGATGTCGTGCGTGGCGACGGCGTTGCCGCCGAAGACGGCGCCGATGTAGCCCGCCTCGATGAGGCGGGCCAGGCTCGGCGCCGCGCCGGTGTGCACCACGGCCGGGCCGACGACCGCTATCGTCAATCGGCCCTCGTCCCTGACCTGCCTCAGGATGTGCGCCACTTCGTGGACGATCTGCGCCTTCGGCTTCTCGCTGCTCACCGCCGAGGCCATGAACTCGAACGGCTGACTCTCGCGCGAGCGCTCGAGCGGCAGCACGCGGATGCCCTTGTGGCCGGTCACCAGCAGGTCGCCGCTGCGCACGTCGTTCATCGCCACCGTCTCGGCCGTGGCGACCGTGAGGTCGACCCGGATGCCGCAGTCCATCTCCGGATGCTCGACGCGGATCCAGTCGCCGTTCACGCGCACGAACGTCGTCAGATTCGTCGTGGAGTAGAACGGCTCCGGGAAGACGCCGTCCATGTCGGCCGCCGCCAGCTTCACGTCCTGCGGCTTGACGGCGACGACGCCGAACGCGGTGATCGCCGTGAGCAGCTCGTCGAGGTGCGCGGCGTCGCGCCCGAAGATGCGCATCACCGCGTGCGACGGGTCGTCCTTCATGCGCCCGACATCGAAGGTGAGCATCTCGAACTCGCCCTCGAGGTCCATGATCTGGTCCATGATGTGCGGCATCATCAGCGAATCGATGAGGTGCCCCTCGATCTGAACGTCTTCGTATGGCTTGTCGGGCATGATGCCTCCCGTGGCAGCGTCGCGTAGGGCAAGGATAGCAGGCGAGTGCTGACGCCCGGCGACGGCGGACGCTGCGCCGTTGCTCCGCGAGGCGGTGCTAGCATGGCCCCATGTTCAAGAAGGTCCTGCTCATCGCGATCCCCGTGCTGATCGTGGCACTGCTGGCGGCGGTCGTCATCGTGCCGCCGCTTCTCAACCGCACCGTCACGATCGAGACGAGGGCCCTCGGCGTGTGGCAGGAGACGGGCGCGTCGGCGGCGCCATCGCCGTCGCCGTCGCCGGCCTACAGGCTGACCATCATCCGGACTCCGGGCGGCGCGTATGGTCACGACTACTCGGTCACGTATACGCGCTCGTTCAAGGGAGCATTCCCGGCCGTCCTGGCCGGTGACGAGATCCACGTCTGGGGCGAGAACACCAAGGACATCGTGTGGGTGATCAACTACAACGCGCGCACCGACACCCTTCTCGTCACGCGCCCGGGTGGCCGCGACCTCCACGGGTTGCGCCGCGTCTCTAACTGACACGCCCCCCCAAGCCGGCGCGGGTCAGCTCGGCGCGGGCCGACTCCGCGCGGCCGACCGGCGCGATCGCGCCGCCCCCTCTTGACGCGCCTGTGGCGCGTTCCTATTGTCGGCGCACACGGAACCGGCGCCGGGGTGGGCGCCGGTCCACCTGCGACAGGGGGAGCGGCGATGACCGCGCGCGCGAGGCCGGCAGGCCTACTTCTCAAAGTGTCGCTGGCGCTGGTCGTGCTCGCGCTGCTGGCGGCCGCGGTCGGCGCTACCCGCGCGGCCGCCTCGACCAGCCCGTCGCCGGGCAGCGATTCGGTGCTCCACGTCGGCTGGGTGCAGGAGCCGGACAACCTCAACCCGTTCATCGGCATCCAGGGCACCGACTACATGCTCTGGCACATGAACTACGACTTCCTCGTCGGCTTCGACGCCAAGACGCTGGAGCCGCGGCCGGAGCTCGCCACCAAGTGGGAGGTGTCCCCGGACGGGAAGGTGTGGACGTTCACGATCCGCAGCGACGCCAAGTGGCAGGACGGCCCCCCCGTCACGGCCAGCGACGTCGCCTTCACCTTCAACTACATCGTCGACAACAAGCTGCTGAACCTGGCCGCGTACACGACCGGCATCGTCAAGGCGGTGGCCGTCGACGCCACGCACGTCCAGATCTACACGAGCGCGCCGAAGGCCAACATGCTCAAGATGATCGTCCCGATCCTCCCGGAGCATATCTGGAGCAAGGTGAGCGGCAAGGCGGCGTCGAGCTCTTACCAGAACAAGCCGCCGATCGTCGGCTCCGGGCCCTTCCAGATCACCGAGTGGCAGAAGGGCAAGTTCGTGCGCCTCGTCGCCAACAAGAGCTACTGGGGCGGCACGCCCAAGGTGAACGAGGTCATCTTTCAGCTCTACACCAACGCCGACACGATGACGCAGGACCTCAAGCTCGGCACTATCGAAGGCGCCATCGACCTCCCCACCGCGCAGTTCAAGCCGCTCGGCAGCGTGCCGGGCATCACGACCAACAGGGCGACCTCCTGGAGCTTCATCGAGCTCGCCATGAACTGCTACGACAGCCCCGCCTCCAAGGGCAACCCGGTGCTCAAGGACCCGCAGTTCCGCCAGGCGGTCAACTGGGCGGTCGACCGCCAGAAGGTCGTCGACGTGGCGTATCAGAGCTACGCCACCCTGGGCTCATCCCTCGTCGTGCCCTACTCCAAGTACCACTGGGAGCCGCCGGCCGACCAGGCGTTCGCCTACGACCCCAACAAGGCCAACGCGATCCTCGACGCCGCCGGCTACAGGGACGTCAACGGCGACGGCTACCGCGAGACCAAGGACGGCAAGAAGCTCACGCTGCGCTTCTACGCCACTACGGACTCCGTGCCCAACCAGACCGCCGGCAAGCTCATCGTCGACTGGCTGCGCAAGGTCGGCATCCGCCTCGATTTCCAGGTCATCGACGCCGGCGCGCTCATCAGCTACGAGTACTCGTACGCCGCGGGCAAGTACACGGCCGACTGGGACCTGCTCATCTGGTACTGGGTCGAGGACGTGGACCCCAACTTCATCATGGACATCTACACGCCGCAGCAGATCGAGGGCTGGAACGACTGCGGCTGGACCGATCCCGAGTACACCAAGCTCGATGCACAACAGATCCAGACCATCGACGAGGCCAAGCGCATCCCGATCGTGCAGCAGATGCAGCAGATCTTCTACCAAGGCGCGGCCTACGCCATCCTCGCCTACCCGTACCAGCTGGAGGCGTACAACACCGGCGCCTGGGAGGGCTGGGTCCACGTGCCCGGCCGGGCGCCGGGCGGGCAGCAGGGCGCCGTGCTCTACAGCTACAACAACATCGACACCTACCGGTTCGCGCACCTCAAGGTGGCAGGCACGACGGTGACCACCGGATCGTCAGCCAACGTGACCTGGATCGTCGTCGGCATCGGCGGGGCGATCGTCCTGCTCGGCGTGGTGTGGCTCGTGCGGCGCCGCGGCCGGCGCCGCGAGACCGAGTGAGCCGGCGACGCCCCGCGACGAGCGGCGCTTGAGGGCCCGGGACCTCGGCATCGAGCTAGGTCTCGGGCGTCCCGGCCCGCTGAACGCGATCACCGACGTCGGCGGCGTGCGCGTCGGGCACGAGACACTGATCGCGGGAGACGGGCCGCTGCGCGTCGGTGGGGGGCCGGTGCGGACCGGCGTGACGGTAGTGCTGCCGCACGAAGGCGAGATCAGCGAGGCGCCGCTCTTCGCCGGCTGCCACCGGCTCAACGGCAACGGCGAGCTCACGGGCCTCGAGTGGATCCGCGAATCGGGGCTGCTCACCTCCCCGGTCGCCCTCACCAACACGCACTCGGTCGGCGTCGTGCGCGACGCGCTGGCGCGGCGCGAGATCGAGGCGCGCGGCCCCGGCAAGCTCTTCTGGAGCCTGCCGGTGGTGGGCGAGACATGGGACGGCTGCCTCAACGACGTCAACGGCCAGCACGTCACGGCGGCGCACGCGGCGGCGGCCGTGGCGACGGCAGTCGGAGGCCCGGTGCCGGAGGGCAACGTCGGCGGCGGCACCGGCATGATCTGCCACGACTTCAAAGGCGGCTGCGGCACGGCGTCGCGCGTAGCCGACTGCGGCGGCCGGGCCTTCACGGTCGGCGCGCTCGTGCAGGCCAATCACGGCCGCCGCGAGCGCTTCCAGGTGAACGGCGTGCCGGTCGGACTGCTGATCGGCGACGACGCAGTGCCGATTCCCGTCACGCCGGAGGAGACGCAAGCGGCCGGCGGCGCCGGCTCGATCATCGTGATCGTCGCCACCGACGCGCCGCTCCTGCCGCAGCAGCTCTCGCGCCTCGCCCAAAGAGCGGGGCTCGGCGTCGCGCTGCTCGGCGCCTGCGGCGACAACTACAGCGGCGACCTGATGCTCGCCTTCTCGACCGCCAACCGCGGCCTCACGAGCATGAGCTACGGGGAGCCTGGGCCGATCGGCTTTCCGCTCGAGATGCTCTCACTCGCCCACATCGACCCGCTCTTCGCGGCCGTGGTGGAGGCGACCGAGGAGGCGATCCTCAACGCTCTGTTGCAGGCCGAGACGATGACCGGCCGCGACGGCGTGACCGCCTACGCGCTCGACGGCGAGCGCCTGGCCGGGCTGCTCGACTGCTACGGCCGCCGGCGCTACCGGGGCTGAAGCGGCCTCCGCACCAGCGCGACTCGGCCGCACCGCCGCGCAGGGGCTCAGCCCTCGCCGTCGAGCGAGAGCAGCGGCCGGTAGAGCTCCGGCCGCCGGTCGCGGAAGAAGCTCCAGTCCTCGCGGCGGTAGCGCGCGGCGTCGAGGTCGACCGTCGCGACGATGACCTCCTCGCGATCTCGCGACGCCTCGGCCAGAACGGCTCCGGTCTGATCGGCGATGAAGGACGAGCCGTAGAAGCGGATGCCGAGCTCACCGGCAGCCTCCAGCCCAATGCGGTTGGCGGCCACCACCGGCATCGCGTTGCTCACCGCGTGCCCGCGCTGCGCCAGCTGCCAGCTGTCGCGCGAGTCGTCCCCGGGCTCCGGCGGGTCGCTGCCGATCGCCGTCGGGTAGAGCAGCACCTCCGCGCCTTGCAGCGCCATGGCGCGTGCGGCCTCCGGGAACCACTGGTCCCAGCAGATGCCCACGCCGATGCGTCCGAAGCGCGTGTCCCAGACGCGGAAGCCGGTGTCGCCGGGCGTGAAGTAGTACTTCTCCTGGTAGCCGCCCGAGTCGGGGATGTGGCTCTTGCGGTAGACGCCGAGCACGGAGCCGTCGGCGTCCACCACGGCGACGGAGTTGAAGAACGCCTGGCCGCCGCGCTCGAAGAAGCTCACGGGAATGACGACGCCCAGCTCGGCGGCCAGGCGGCTGAAGCGCGCGACCGTGGGATGCCCCCGCAGCGGTCGCGCCAGCGCAAAGTGCCCGGTGTCCTGCACGATGCAGAAATACGGCGTCTCGAAGAGCTCCTGCAGCAGGATGATCTGCGCGCCTCGGCCGGCGGCAGCGCGCACGAGCCGCTCGGCCGCTTGCAGGTTCTCCTCGAGCTCCCACGTGCAGGCGAACTGGGTCGCCGCCAGCGTCACGTCACGCGCCATCGTGGCCTCCTGTCTTCGCCTCCGAAGTGAGCCCCACGCGCCCAAAGCACGGACGGCGCCGGCGAGCCTCGCTCCCGCTCGCCGGCGCCGTCAGTCTACTGTCTCAGCCTCGCGTGAGGCAGGTCTTCAGCTTGCGGGCGCGGGCTCGAGAGCGGACTCCGGCTCGGCCCGGGAGTCCGGCCCGGAAGCACCCGTGGCCGCCTCAAGGAGGTCGTCCTTCCCGACAAGACCCTTCTTGATGTTGCGGCGGCCCCAGGCCCAGAAGATGACGGTCACGAGGAAGAAGAAGCCCACGATGCTCAGCGTCACGGTCTCGAAGTAGGCGCGCGACACGCCCCACATGTCGCCGATGCTGTAGCTCTGCCCCAGCAGATTGTCGAGCAGCCCGGGCCAGAGCAGCGTGATCGTCGTGATGATGATGATCGCCTCGGCGCCGATGACGGAGAGCCACAGGCCCACTTTGCCGCCGGGCACGTGGAACGGCCGCTTGCGGTCCGGGTACTTGCGGCGCAGCGTGATCACGGACGGGAAGACGAGCAGGTACATCATCGCGGTCAGCGAGACGGTCACGGCGATGGTGACGGCGAAGAAGGACTCGAGGCTGCCCTTGGCGACCAGGAACACGACCACGACGAACGCCGAGCCGATGAGCGTCGAGAGGATGTTCATGGCGAACGGCGTGCCCTCCTTCGAGAACCGGCCCATCCAGAGCGGAGCCGCGCCGTCGAGCGCGGCGACGGCCTGCACGCGCACCGTCCCCTGCTGCCAAACGGTCCCCGTGCTGATTGCCGTCAGGATGACGAGCACGCCGAGCAGGTAGTTGAACGCTGTGCTCGCGCCACCGAGCACTACCGACACGGAGGCGTAGGCATCTGTGAACCCGGCGACCTTCGAGAGCGCATCGCCGGGCATCACGAGGAGCACGCCGAGGATCATCGAACCGGTGACCAGCGAGGCGATGATCCCGGAGCGGACGATCATCTTGGGAATGTCCTTCTGCGGGTCCTTCATCTCCTCCGAAGCGCCCGTGGAGAGCTCGAAGCCGACGAAGAGGAACTGCAGGAGTCCGATGACGGCGAGGAACCCGACGATCGACGGCTTGAGATCGGAGACGGTGATGGTGCCGGCGGGCTTGCCCTTCGTGAACAGGAACACCACCACAAGGGCCAGGAAGATCGCCCAGGTCAGGAGCCGGACGATCGTCCCGATGGCGCCGGCCCACTTGCCCCACTTGAGCTCGATCCAGGAGAGGGCCGTGCAGGCCCACACGACGCCCAGGCCGACGGCGATCGAGCCCCACGTGCCCAGCGGGTTGTGCGGCAGGAAGAAGCTGTTGGCCGCCGCGACGACGACCGCCGCCACGGTACTTCCGACCCACACCGGGTTGGACATCCAGTAGAAGGTGGCCGTGTAGGCGCCGGCGAGCCGGCCGTAGGCGAGACGCGTCCACACGTAGGGTCCGCCTTCATACGGGAAGGCGGAGCCCAGCTCGGAGACGATCATCCCGTAGGGCACGAGATAGACGACGATCAGGACGACCAGCCAGACGAGCGCCTGGCCCATCCCGACTGCGGCAGTCACCGCGATGGTGTCGATCGCGATCAGCGCCGCCAGGGTGATGAAGACCAGGTCGATGCGGCGCAGCGACTTCTTGAGCTTCTCGCGCTCCTGCCCCATGGCGTTCGCCGGCGGCAGCGCGAGGGTGTTGCCCGGACTCGTGGTGCTCATCGCTTTCTCCCTGTTGCGAATGGCGCGGCGCGCCTGATTGCCGATCTCATGTGAGCAGCGCCCGGGCGATAGGCTGCAGCTCGGGATCGGCCGGCAGCTCAGCGATGCCGATCAGGGCGAGCAGCAGGGCCTTCTGGAAGTGCTTGCGGTTCTCGGCCTCGTCGAGGACGATCGAGAACGGCGCGTCAAGGATCGCATCGGTCATCTCCTCGCCGCGGATCGCCGGCAGGCAGTGCATGAACTTCGCGCCCGGCTTGGTGTGCGCCCACAGTTCCTCGTTGACCTGGTACGGGCGCAGGATGCGGCGCAGCTCGTTCTTCTCGTCCTCGGGCTGCATCCACCACCAGCCGACGGTGAAGACGACGTCGGCATCCTTGACCGCGGTGACGGCGTCGTCGGTGAGAGTCAGGGAGGCGCCGGACTGCGCGCCATTGGCGCGCACGAGCGCCTCCACCTCTGGCGTCATCTGCTCCTCGGGAGGCGCCGCCATGACCATGCTGCTGCCGAGGCGGCTCATCGTCATCGCCACGGACGTGCCCATGGCGTCGGCGCACTTGCCGACGAAGGCGCAGGTCAGCCCCTGCACGGTGCCGAGGTGCTCGTAGATCGTGAACGCGTCGGTCATCGTCTGCACAGGGTGGTCGTAGTCGTCGGTGAGGCCGTTGATGACCGGCACAGTGGCGTGCGCGACGAGCTCGGCGAGCGTGGCGTGGTAGGCGGTGCGCGCCATGATCGCGTCCACCAGGCGGCTGATGACGCGAGCCGTGTCGGCCACCGTCTCGTGGCCGCCGAGGTGGATCTCGCCGGGGCGCAGGTACTGAGCGTGGCCGCCGAGCTCCGTCATGCCCGCCTCGAAGCTGATGCGCGTGCGCGTGGACGGGTGCTCGAAGATCATCGCCAGCGTGCGGTCCGCAAGGAAGGGCGTGCGGACCCGCCGCCGGTACAGTGCTTTGAGCGCGGCGGCCAGGTCGAGCAGGCCGAGGAGCTCCTCGCGCGTGTATTCCTGGTCGGTGAAGTAGTGGCGGCCGCGCAGAGCGGCGAAGCCAGGCAGCGCGGCCGGGTCGGATACGGTCATGACGGGAAAGTCCTCCTCTTAAACGTTCGTGTAACTACCTGCCCGTATTTATATGACCGTTTAACTCGAGGGTGTCAAGCCTGTGACGTCGGCGGTCCCCACGACGGGGGGCGCGGTGGAGCCGCGCGGCCGCGGCAGGGTCGCCCTGCCGCGTCAGAGCCGTCCGGCCCCGGCGTAGCCGTCAGGCGCCGGGCAGCAGCAGATAGGCGCCGATCACGTCGCGCCACGCCCGCCACGCGCGCTCGTGGTCGAAGCCCTCGCGGTCGAGCGCGCGCTGGATGCCGAGGCCCTCGACGACGGCGATGCTGACGGCGGCGAGGGCTTCCGCCTCTGCGTCGCTGAGCTCCCTCGGCGCGGCCGCCAGGCAGTCGCCGTCGACCGCGCGGTAGACGCGGTACTCTTCGGCGAACCGCGCTCGCACGTCGGGATCGCGCAGGGCGTGCGGGAGCAACTCGTAGAGCATCCGGTTGACGCGGTCGTCGGCCGAGACGCCGCGCTGCCACTCGAGGAAGCGCTCGGTCCGCTCCGGTCCCCGGCTCTCGGCGCGGATCTGCTCCACGCCGGCCTCGTCCGGGTCCTGGAAGAGGCTGTCGATAAGCGCGGCGACAAGGCCGGCTTTGCTCCCGAAGTAGTAGGAGACGAGGGCGCGGTTGGCGCCGGACTCCTGTTCCAGAGCAGCCATGGTGAGCTCCGCGTAGCCGCGCTCCGACAGGATGGTCTGGGCCGCGTCGAAGATGCGCCGCGCCGTCGGCGGCAGGTCGGCGAGGCGTACGGCTTTCGGCTCCGGGCTCACGCCGTCACGGTATCATGGAGCGGACGGCCCGCCTCCGGCGGCCGGCCCCTCTTCCGCCTCGATCTCCGCCACCACGCCCTTGGACGTCGGCAGCAGCTCGACGATGAGCACTCCGGCCAGCATCAGCGAACCGCCGGCGACGAGCCGCCACGTCACCGCGTCCATACCGGCGATGATGCCGGCGAGCGCCGCGAAGACCGCCTCGAAGCCGAGGAGGATCGCGGCGTGCGTGCTCGTCGTGTAGCGCTGCGCCCAGCTCTGGATGAAGAACGCGTAGATGGTGCCGCTGAGCGCCGTCCAGAGGATCGCGGCCCACACCTGCCAAGGCAGGTCGAGCGTGATGTGGACGACGAACGGCGTGACGACCGCCAGCGCCAGCGTGGAGAACGCCATCTGCGTGATCGCCAGCGTCGTCGGGCGCACCTGCGGTGCAAAGAACCCGGTGGTCATGATGTGCAGCGCATAGAACAGCGTGCCGAGCAGCGTGATGCTGTCGCCCCAGCTCAACGTGAAGTCGCCGTGCAGCGACAGCAGGCCGAGGCCGACGAACGCGACGATCGCGCCGACGATCTGCCAGCGTCCCGGCGAGCGCTTCGCGACGGCCCAATACAGGAACGGCACCATGGCGACGCTGAGCCCGGTGATGAAGCCCGAGACGCCGGGCGAGGTGCGCTGCAGGCCGATCGTCTGCAGGACCAGCGCCGTGAGGTAGAAGGCGCCGAGCAGGCTGCCCATGCCCCAGTCGCGGCGGCTCGCCTTGAGCCAGCTCGACGGTTGCGCCGCCGCGAAGATGCCGGTCGCGACGACGTAGCGCAGGAGCAGGTAGAGCATCGTGCCGGCGACGATGCTGCCGCCGGCGATCGCCGTCGTGCGCTCCACGACGGACTTGATGAACACGAAGTTGCTGCCCCAGAAGATGGCGACGCTGAAGAGGAGGAGGTCGGCGACGACCGCCTTGCGGCGCGTCGCGTGCGTCAGGGTCGCGGGGGTCGGCATCGCGGCAATCCTATCGCCCCGGAGGAGCGCCGGCGCAGAGCGGGCGGCAGCAGCCTGCGAAGCGCCGGGGCCGCAGCGGCGGCGGCGCGCTTCAGTCGGCGCGCAGCATGGCGGCGACCGGCGCGGCCGCGTCGGCGAGCAGCGCCCGGCGGCGCGCTTCGGGCTCCGACTCCAGCGCGGCCGCGGGATGCGGCGCCGGATCGCGGGACGCGGGCGGGGGGGAGCCGGGCACCGCGCTCAGGCGCAGAAGCCGCCGTCGACCAGCCAGGAGTCGCCGCTGACGAAGCCCGCCTCGTCCGAGGCCACGAAGGCGACCACGGCGGCGACCTCCTCCGGACGGCCGACCCGGCCGACGGGGTACCCGTCGGCCTGCCAGCCCGCGTAGCCCTCCGGGTCGGGTGAGTCCTCGATCGCCTTGGCCAGCATCGGCGTCTCGACGATGCCCGGCGAGACGGCGCAGACGCGCACGCCGTCGGGCCCATGGTCGTGGGCCAGCGTGCGCACGAGATGCTCGCCGAGCCCGTCGGTGCCGCCCGTGACGACGGCGACTTTGCCTTCGAACTCCTCGGATTGCGCCAGCGGCGGAACGTGGGACGTGTTCATGGGTTGACGATCACCTTGTTACGACTCTGCCCGGCCATCAGGTCCACGGCCGCGTGGATCTGCGTGAGCGGGAAGCGATGGGTGATGATCTTCTGCAGGTCCACCAGTCCGCTTTCCTGCAGGCGAATGGCCTTCTGCATCGCGAGCGGCGTGGTACCGAAGCTGGCATCCATGCGCGCCTCGAGGAAATGCGTCAGCCCGCCATCGAGTTCGCCCAGCACCGCGATTACCTGTCGCTCGACACCGGGGTTGATGAACGGTCTGAAACCGATTCGCTTGATTTCTTCCTGAACCGATTGCACCTGCTCGGCGGTGGCGTGGGTATCCATAATGATGATCATATTACTGACTCCGGGTTTGAAGCTGGAGGCCGCGAACGTGGCTTCCATAATTCGTTAGACTAAGTATACCTTAAGAAGTAGTGAAAAATCTAGATAGCAATTGGGGAAGCGTCCGAGTTTGGCGCGCCGACATTTAGGTTGAAATTGGTAACGGTTCAGTCTTGGAAGTATTGACCCGCTAGCAGGCTCAGGGGTCCCCGTTTCAACGAAGGGAAAGACCTAATCGCGAAAACGCGAAAGGCAGACGAGTGGCGGGCATTTGGGTCGTCCCTTGCCTCTTTCTTTCGCACCTTCGCGTTCTCACGATTATAATCCAAAAACTCGTTCCCTGGATGCTTAGTATGGGTCGAGCATCTTTGTGCTGAGGTCGTCGACTAGCCTCTGATCCACGGGATAATCTCTTGTCTTGGCTATGTGAATCTGCTTCCACGCCTCCGCATACATCCCCTTGCAGTAGTAGGCTATGGCCAGGTTAATCGGCGCGAGGCCGTCATCCGGTCTGTATT
>Ga0118677_10007939_pt1 | contig 17275 bp, 7 predicted proteins | sample AliMusrvi5mmetaG_FD_86154 | JGI IMG/M metagenome (GOLD analysis project Ga0118677, IMG submission 86154) | reverse complement strand
GCCCGGAAGTAAATTTTTTAATTTTAAAAAGAAAAAAATGAAAGTCTTTTTAATATCAATATATGTTAAAATAATAATAATATGTCAAAGAAAAAATTAATAAAGAAGTTAGTAGTAACTTCAAATTTGCATAAATTATCAAAAGGTAATTTTTCAACAAAATCTAAGTCAATTGCTAATGCATTTATAGCAAATCCAACTTATGTAACGAATCTAGATCCTTTGCCGGAAATAGTATTAACAGAAATACAAAAGTTTGATGATCTGGGAGTAAACGGAAAAACATTATCAGATGCACTTAAAGAGAATAGCAAGAGTTTGATTGCTCAAAAAGGAGTTATTCTTGATATAGTCAATGATAATTGGATCATTCAGGTTCAGTTGGCTGTTAAAGGTGATGTAGCTAAAGTTTTAAAACTTGGTTTGGGTGTAAAAGGAGTTGATAATGGAACTGTACCTGCAATAGTTGGGAAAGTTGTTGACTCACATCCTATCATCAGCCAAACAGATACTAATGTTCATCAGCAACATACGTTGCATGTTATCAATAGTGATACAGGCAGTAAAAAACAACCTGCTGATGCTATAGCTACTTATATTTATCAACTAATAGGAGGAACTACTGCTCCAACAGGCATCAGTCAGATGTCTTATAAAGGACTAGTTAGTAAAGGTAAATATATTAATAAATTTGATTCTTCAGATTTGGGTAAAGTTGTATATTACATAGCTGTATATGTAAATAAAAAAACTTTAGAGCTTATGGAGTCAAGCCCGGTCAGTAGTGCGATAATCAACTAATCAATTACGAATTACAAATTACGCCTTGCTTTATAAAAGTAAGACTTAGTTGAAAGATAATAATTCAATAATCTGCTCCTTTAAGTGCTTAACCTCTTCGATCTACATTCTGGATGATTGTATATGAAAGTAAACACTAAAAGGCAAAAAAGCAAAAGCCTTCAGCATTTATGTTGAAGGCTTTGTTTATATCTGATACACCCCATCTTACTATCCCTTCGATTTCGTTTAGCGTACCACTCCGCTCTATGGATAGTTTAAGAAAAATTTGATTTTTATTGTTTCATTCATGACTCATAAATCATAACTATTTTTAAAAGCTTCTCCACTGATAACACTGATTAAGAAACACTGATAATTCACTGATTTATTTTTTATTTTTTTCGTAATTCGTAATTGATTGAAGCTTCTCCACTGAAAACACTGATAAAACCCACTGAATTCCACAGATTTGTTTTCCCTTATTACTTTAACCTTTTTACTTATCTGGCGTTTTCATTCACTAATCCTATGAAAATTAATCCAAGCTTAGTTAATTTAAATTTCTGATTTGGATGATTTGGTCTATCACCTATAGTATGTTCGATTAAATTTAAGGATTGTAATTTTGATAATGTTCTATTCATATATCCTGACGCTTTTTTATGCCCAAAAACCTCTTTCAAGTCCATTCTTGAATGTGGTTTAATTAATAGCTTGTCTAATATTAATGTAAACATAGTTTTCCCTTCTATTTCTTGCAGTAGCTCTTGCCCTAACTCTTGCCCTAACTCTTGCCCTAACTCTTTTTGTTTTTTAGATTCGTTTATAAAATTCCTTTTCCTAAATTGAATTTGAAATGACAACCCTACTTCCTTCCAAATAAATTCAATTTCAGGATAATCTTTAAGCTCTTCTGAAATTAATTTCAATCCATTACCCCATTGATCTATAATTCCTAACAATTTAAAAACTGGTGCTATAACTTTATTTTTTGCATCGGATTGGCGACTATCCATTGCATTAAAATCAATAGATGGGGGAAGTAAGCCCGGACTAGTAATTTCAATCATATCATCATATACGGCAACTTTTATATCTTTCCCTGTAAAAGAATAATCTCGATGAACAACTGCATTTCTAATAACTTCCCTAATAGCCTTAACTGGGTATTCCCACCTTGACACGGTATAAACACCTTCAATAGTTGCACCTTTATTTATATGTCTTAATACAAAATTATACGCTTCTTCTGCTTGAGCCACTACATTTGACATAATACTTTTCTGATCTATAAAAACTTCAGAACTTACACCTTTAAATCTTGCACATTCCACTTTAGCATAATGAAATAGAGTATTTCGCACATCATCATCTGAGAATAAAACTAACGCATTAGTTGGGTAAAAATCTCCATGAATTTCTTTTACTAAATCTAATTTCTTTAATATTTGTTTATTAAGTTTTTCACCTGTCTTTTCATAAAATATCTTATCGAAGGTTTATTCTGTTCGCATTGCAAAATAATCAGTTGGTTATTTTAGTTTAATTTATTAGTGATTATTCTATTATTAAAATAAAATCAGAAACGCAAGGATTGTGGTACGATAATACAGAATTTGCAGTTGAGGGCTTAAATGACTGATTGCGTATGGAGCTTTAACAATTTGGCATTCTTGTGGTTGTTGCAGTAGGAGTAATTTTGACTGAATGGAATCCTGGTAATTTGGCAATTTATAGTATGGATATAAAAAAGAATTTCTATCTTTGCTGACTGTTTAGTCATTTGCCTAATGGAAAAAACAAGAAGGATCCTCGATGCCGCTTTGAGGCTGTTTGTTGAATTTGGATTTCATGGTACACCTACAAGCAAAATAGCTCAGGAGGCTGGTGTAGCCAATGGAACCCTGTTTAATAAATTTGCCACCAAAGACGATCTGATTATTGCATTGTATGTCGATATTACAAATAGGATGTCCGAATATGTGGCCAAAAACTCATCTCTGGAACCGTCTCTTAAAGAGACTATGAAGCGATACTATTTGGCAACGCTTTATTGGGCTTTAGATAATAAACGGGAATTTCGCTTTGTTCAGCAATTTAAAACATCACCGTTCCTTTCACTAATTGCTCCTGAAGAGATTAAATATTCATATAAACCTTTTTATGATATGCTAAAGCAGGGGTTCAGTGAAAAACTCTTTAAGCCATTGCCACCTGATTATCTGAGCATGATGATCATCAGTCATACTTACGGAATAAATGAGTACCTGATAAAAAATGATTTCCCAAAAGCAAAGCAACATGCATTCATTAGTGATTCATTTGAATTATTATGGATTATGATCACCTGATTTTTTGTTTGTGTAATGGAGTGATTAGTCAATCAATAAAATAAATATTTAAGTATAAGATGAAAAAAGTAGTATTGGTAACCGGAGCATCATCCGGCATCGGAAAAGAGACCGCGAAACTGTTGGTCCAAAAAGGTTATACCGTTTATGGCGCCTCACGAAGGGTGGAGAAAATGGCAGATTTAAAGGCCGAGGGAGTAAATCTGCTTGAGATGGATGTCACTGACGAGGCTTCGATGGTTGCAGGTGTCAATAAGATTCTGCAAAACGAAAGCAGGATTGATATATTGATTAACAATGCCGGATATGGTTCCTTTGGGGCGCTGGAAGATGTGCCAATGTCGGAAGCAAAATATCAGTTTGAGGTTAATATATTTGGTTTGGCACGATTAACACAGTTGGTTCTCCCTTCGATGCGGAAACAACATTCGGGCAGAATTATCAATGTCTCTTCAATTGGAGGTAGTCTTGGAGAACCGCATGGATCATGGTATCATGCCACAAAATATGCGGTTGAGGGATTGAGCGACTGTTTACGCATGGAGGTTAAACAATTTGGGATCGATGTGGTTGTTATTAAACCGGGGGCAATTCTTACCGAATGGAATACGATTGCCAGGGAGAAACTGCTGGAGGTTTCAGGAGATACCGATTATAAAGTATTAGCCACTAAGCATGCTAAGCTTATGGCTACTGCAGATAAAAGCGCCTCTCTGCCGATCGTTGTAGCAAAAACCATTGTCAGGTCGGTGGTGGTCAGAAGACCAAAGACCCGGTATGCCACCGGTGGGGGGGCTAAAATTATCCTGTTCGTGAGGCGGATTTTATCCGACAGGATGTTCGATCGCCTGGTCCTCTCCCTGTTGAAGTAATCCTAAAAAAACTTAAAAGATTCGTGAGATTATGAAAAAACTTAACGTGATAATCACAGGCGCAACCGGAATGGTTGGTGAAGGGGTACTCTATGAATGTTTGCACCATCCTGATGTGGAAAAAATTTTGGTGATCAACCGCAATCCATGCGGCTATACACATCCCAAACTGACGGAGATCATTCACACTGATTTATCCGATATTTCCACCCTCGGCGGAAGGATTCAAGGTTTTAATGCTTGTTATTTCTGCCTTGGGGTGACTTCACTCGGGAAAAAGGAGGATGAATACACCCGGCTGACCTATACATTAACCCAAAACTTCGCGTCCAATCTTGCTTCATTAAACCCCGATATGACGTTCTGTTATATTTCGGGTGCAGGTACCGATAGCAGTGAAAAAGGTCGGACCATGTGGGCCCGCGTAAAAGGGAAGACCGAAAACGATCTCATGAAACTCCCTTTTAAACAGGTCTATAACTTTAGGCCAGCAGGGATTAAACCATTTTTACCGTTAAAGCCTTCACAGACTTTTTACAAAACGTACAAGTATCTTGGCTGGTTGTTCCCGATAATGAAGGCGATTAATTCAGATTTTGTCATAGAATTAAGAGATCTGGCACAAGGGATGATTAATGCTTCACTGATAGGGTATTCCAAAAATATCGTGGAGGTAAAAGACATTAAGGTTCTGGCAAAGGCTCAAGCGGATTGACTAAAATATTCTTTTCAGAATGGTGGATGGGTGTTGAATAGCATTCGATTAAATGGTTATTTTTGGTGATGGGTTAATCCCATAAGCGACTGGCTGCTGGTGGCAGGCATCTTGCGACTGACCAATCTTACAAAAAGTAATCAAACCAACTAAAGAAGAGAAAAATGAAAATCAAACTTCGGTTATTCCAGAATCTCCTTGCAATTTCTCTTTTATTTTCCGGCTCCACCCTTCATGCGCAAAATAATTTTAATGAAATGAAGGTCGGTCCGCAACCTGACGGGAGCATATTGGTTCCCTCGAACCAGTTATTGCGGCCAGCGGGACTCCAGATTTTTATGCCGGGACGTCCTGTCGATTTAGTATTAACCTCCAACGGGGATTACCTGCTGGTTAAAAATATGAAATCGCTCGATCTGATCCGGTTAAGCAACAAGAGTGTATTGCAAACCCTCCCTTTTGGGGATAAGCTTGGAGCCTCATTCACCGGAATCTGCACCTCAAAAGATAGCCACAAAGTATATCTTTCTGAAGGTTCAACAAAAATATTCGTTGCCCTTTTCGACGGGAATAAGTTAAGCTGGGAGGCTCCTGTTGTGATGCCTAACCCTGCAATCGGAGGGGATCCCGGACCCGGCGGTCTCTGCCTGAATTCAAAAGAGACTAAGCTTCTCGTTACCTTATCCAGGAATAACTCCCTTGCAACTGTAAATCTGGCAGATAATACCGTTCGTGAAATCCCGGTGGGGATTGCCCCCTATGAGGTTGTTTTGCATTCTGAGACAAAAGCTTATGTAACCAACTGGGGGGGAAGGAGACCTGTCGCCGGAGAAGCTACTTACAATTCTACCGGAACCCAGGTTCTGGTAGACCCTAAAACAGGTGTTGCCAATAGCGGAACGGTTTCAGTTGTCGACCTTCAAAAGAATAAGCAAATCAAAGAGCTAAAGGTTGGTCTGCACCCTTGCGGAATGGCCTTTAGTCCGGATCATTCCCTTTTATACGTGGCATGTTCAAACAGCGATCAGATTTTTGCGATCGATACCAAAAAGGATGAAGTCGTCAGTGAGATTTCTGTCCGGCTGAATAAGAATCTTCTTTTTGGTAGTTCCCCCAATGCCCTTGCCGTTTCACCCGATGGGAAACAGCTTTATGTTGCAAATGGGACAGAAAATGCAATTTGTGTGATCGGACTGGGTTCAAAGATGGAGATAAAAGGGTTTATCCCCACCGGCTGGTACCCGGGTTCTGTAATTCTGAATCGGGCGGGAACACAATTGTACGTGGCAAATGTGAAAGGTTCCGGTTCGCGGAATAAAAGTCCTGAAAAAGGGGGGTATAATTCGCATGACCATCTGGGAAGTGTTTCAATTATTGATGTTCCGGGCGAAAAGGATCTTCTGTCGATGACCGGCATCGTTAAAAGGAACAATTCTTGGGTTAAAAAGGAAAACAATATTTCGTCTAATGTAAGTAACCTGGCAAAGATGGCTGTCCCTCAATTGCCCGGTCAGACCTCTCATTTCAAACATGTTGTTTATATTATCAAGGAGAACAGGACCTATGACCAGGTTTTTGGGGATATGAAACAGGCGAACAGTGATACCTCATTGCTGCTTTTTGGGCGGAAGGTAACCCCCAATCACCATAAGTTGGTTGAGTCGTTTGTGCTGATGGACAATTTCTATTGCAGTGGTGTCCTTAGTGCCGACGGGCACCAATGGGCCGATGAAGCCTATGCCACCGATTACCTTGAAAAGTGTTTTGGCGATTTTGCCCGGAGCTATCCCTATGATGGCAACGATGCACTGGCATATGCCAGCTCCGGATTTATCTGGGATAATGTGTTACGAAACAGGCTTACTTTTCGCAATTACGGTGAGTTTGTGAGTGCTGAAATAAAACCTAAATCTGCAACATTTACAGATATTTACCAGGACTTTTTGAAAGGGACGAAAAATATTTCAATCAGGGCAATCCCAAATATTGAGACAATTGTTCCTTACACGTGCCCCACTTTTATAGGATTCCCCAATAAAGTATCCGATGCATACCGGGCATCAGAGTTTATTAAAGAGCTGCACGAATTTGAAAAAAACGATAAATTCCCCAATTTTACAATAATGCTTTTGCCGGCTGATCATACTTCGGGAACAAGGCCGGGAATGCCGACTCCGGCTGCTGCGGTGGCTGATAATGACCTTGCACTGGGTAAGATCGTGGAAGCCATATCGAACAGTAAATTTTGGAAAGAGACCTGCATCTTCGTTACTGAAGATGATCCTCAGGATGGACTCGATCATGTGGATGGCCATCGTACGGTCGGAATGGTGATCAGTCCGTATACTAAACGCAATCAGGTTGTTTCGGCCTATTATTCCCAGATTAATATGGTCCGTACCATGGAGAATATCCTTGGAATTCCACCGATGAATCAGTTGGATAATTCTGCCGAGGCGATGACCGAATGTTTCAGTGAGACGCCCGATTTTACACCATACAAAGCCGAACCGAATAACATTCCTCTTGATCAGTTGAATCCTCCCCTAAAAGGGTTAACCGGAAAGCAACTCTCCTGGGCAAAGAAATCGCTCGAGCAGGATCTCGATGATTTTGACCGTATTGACGAGGATACTTTTAACCGGATTATCTGGCACGCCATGAAGGGATACGATCGATCTTATCCCGATTTTACACGAAGGTAACAATGGCATTTAAATGCTCCTAAGCCACAAAATCCCGGAAAGCTTTAATAATATAGGAATAGCCTTAATTTAGCTTCAAGGCTCCTGTAATTCTCTTCTTCATTCTGTAAAGCCACAAGTCGTATAGTTTAATTAACAACTTTTCCCCCTGTTAATTTATACACAGTATTAAGATATTTCATATATTTGGGAATATAACCTCTGAAATATGACCACCATTTAAACAACAAAGTAACAAAATGGCGATAAAGAGAATTATATAAAACCTCGATTGTGCAGAAACTGGTATTGCCCTAATACCCTTTCACTACAATCTTAATATCGTTCTTTTATTGAAAGAATCCCCGCTGTGCGGAGCGATCAGGTAAACTTCTTCGAATGCTTACCCGATTCTCTTTCTATGCTTTTTATCGGGCGTTCTTGAATTTGCATTGAAGACAAAGCTTATTTTAGAGTTAAAAATAGTTAAATTTTATAATCAGTTATTAAATTTACCATTATGACTAAAGAACAAATTGCGTCATTGCTCACCAGCCTAACCGGGCAATTACAAACGTCCACCCCCCACGAAGCCAAAGAGGTCTTAAAATTACAGCGTTCAATAGCGGATGCCCTTATTCATCAAAACCCTTCTGATATACGCAATCCGGAATTTCTTTTTGAAAGATCTGATTTGGCTGGTCCTGCCATTGGCACCGGCACCGCCAATATTAAAAAGATTAATGATATTGCTAAACGGGTATTACTAAAAAAGGAGCCTGCGGCTTTAAATGTATTTGTTCGGGAGGTTCCAATTCGCTCCACTCAAATTTCGGGGAGCAGCACCCTTGCCTCGGCAGGAACAAGGGCAAAAACCATAGGCCCGTTATATGATATTCATGGAACACCGCATTGGTATGATTTTGTAAAAGTCAAAAAGCTAATCGCCTTGTATGTGCAGGGAGAGACGATGCCTTCAATCTTATTTGATGCAACCTTTAATCAGCCTAAGTATTTTCCTGTAAATTCAAAACCTGTTGAACTGACAAAAACTTTCACTATAGATCCTGAATCGGTTTGGATCAAGGGAAAGCTTTTGGAGTCTTCAATACCCGAGGACCAGTATTGCGGCCTCCGGGTAAAAGGGGGAACGATTACCCTTGATTTGGACCCATTTATGAACGGAGGGAATCTTACAATACCGGCAAATTGCAACGTTGACTGTTCCCTTGACCTTGCACAAAATAATTCCTATCCTTCCGATCCTGCCAGCCCTTACGGAGCCGACTCGAGAAATGCAAAATATTCCTTGCCGGATTCATTCCGGTTCAGCTTCAAAAACTCAGTTAAGAAAATAAACGCTGTTGGAAATTCGAAATGGAAGGTATATGGGCAAACCAATAGCTTTAAATATGCTGGTAACCAGAACTGTATTTACAACCCATTCATTAACAGGGTTGCCGTTTCAATGGATTGCAGCCAACCGAATTTTAAGGTTCAGGATTGCAAATCCCCCTTCTTTCTGGTCGATGGTTCTGCCAAAATTGTCAATAGTTGGTGGGCCTTGCCACTTACGAAGCTAAATATTGCCTCCCCATTGGAAGCAGATGGAAATGGGGCGATCATTGTTGAATGCGACAAGGGTCTAGACGCTAAATGGACCAATCTTAAAAATAAGGCGATTTCATTTGTAAATCCATTTATCCTGGGTGAGCCTGGACGAATATGCATCACTGACCTTATGAGTGATGGGGCGGGAGCCTTTCAGCAATTCGATGGCTGGAAAGATGAACGCAATCCTTTCGGAACAACACTGGAGTGTAAATACACCAAAAATACACCCCTGATTTTCAATACGGTTGCGATGGGGGATGAAGTCATTTTCAGCTTAAACGATTGGGATATTCAAACTGACCGACCGGTTAAGGTTAATGGAGAGGCTGTTTCAGTGAAAACCAAAAACAGTGCCTCCATTATCGCAATGAGCAAATTAAAAACATTGCTGTTTGTCATTGATGAAAATATTCTTTGGGACAATAAGCTCCCTACGGATAAAATTCCGCATGTGAAGCCTTATGCACTGGCCATGCATAATGCCCTACTCACTGTAACACCCCCCAATAGTTTGGTTTTGTTTGCCGAATCAACACCTGAATTGAGTTCACTTACGAAAGGTCAGATGTACCTGGGATTTGGATTGTTCTCCTATTTACCAACGCTTCCGGACCCCTATGCTGCTAATCTGGGAATATTAAAAAGCCAGTTTAATTCATCGCGGGAGAGTATTGCAAAAGGTGGCAAAAGGGGGAGCCAGGTATGGCTTTGGCTTATCGCGTTGGTAAAGTGGAAACCGCTCACTCCGGAACTGGACAAAGTTGGAGTCTCTTTCCATTTTGCACCTTTGGCTGCACCGCTGCAGATTGAACAGCAACTATTCCCAAATCCGGAGAGTCCCGCCGCAAATGGAGTTGGCTACTCCGCGGCTGCCAAGGATATTTTCAGTCATTTTAGTGCAAATGCACCCTCTGATCCTGCTTCATTATCAAAATTAACAGTAAGGATGCAAACGGTAAATAGAAATCCCCTATCCAATTTTAACCTCACCGATTTTTCGCTCCTTGATGTAAGCAGTAAGGCAAACCAGATGGGGGTTTCGTATGCAAAACAAAACAATAACCTGCAGGTCTCCCTGGGGCGGAAATATAAAATCGATATTCAGAATGAAACCTCTGCTACCATTTTCCCGATTCAGATTCGGGGACTCGATGCCATAACTGCAGGTATGAATGCACAGGCCTTTACAGTTCCATCAATTGCCTGGGAGCCCGTTTTCAACCTGACAAAACCCGATGTGGCAGGAGATCCTCCGCTAGGATTTAATTATTATCCGAATGACGGGATGGCTACGCGGATCGGAAATCTCAGTAAAAATTCAGTTCCGCTCTCCCCAATACCTATGGCGAAATTTCTGGTTGAAACCTATAAAACCAAAGAAGACGGGAAAACTTTTGCGCTCTTTAACCTCCCCTTTGGGATGCTGGCTTTGGCAGTACTGAATAATAAAAGCAAACAACAAATTATTCCCGACATTCAAAATACAAAACCACTTTTTGAAAACTATATTCATGGAGGTATTCAACTCGAATTAACTGCCGGAACCTCTTTTTCGCAGGATGATGATCCGATGTTTGAAGGGTATACCATTCAACTGATCAATGTGAATAATGCCGATGGATCACCTTCATTTTCAAGTACGCTGGCAAAAACGCCAACCGAAATTTTCAATCATGAATTTCTTGAAAATATAAGTAATCTCAAAGGAAGACCCGGTGTACCGGTTACAAAAACAGGGTTAAGCGGATATGGCGCAAGTATGTTCAGTAACTGGCAGAATAAGGAGGCGATTGCTCAGACAAGCCAGGCGGTATTTAATGTGATTACCGGTAGAACAAGCCGTGAAGTGGTTCAGGTTAAAAGCTTCTTATATCCTTACGGAATCAGGGTAGTGCGGACCATCACGATTTTCAGAATGGCTAACGGTTATGTGGCGCGAATCGACAGTGGCTGGCAGGCTGAAACCGACGGAAAATTTGATTTTAGCTTAAAGTCACCTAACAACCGGTACACTTTTCATCCGGGTATTGTCCGTGGTTTATTTAATGTCCGAAATATCCACGAGGTGCAGAAGGATTATTTCACTCATGGAACGGCCCAGCTAGCCGCCGTAACTTTTGATGCCGATGTGGAATTTGAAAATGTAACCGAAGGAGGACAGAATAACCGCGTCCCAACAAAGGGTGCAACAGGTTTTGTACAATTGTTACCTCAGGGCGATCTGATCAAGGAGGCCGATTTTGTCGCCTTGTTAAAATCCGAAAATAATTCAATTGGCGGGCCCGTGAATTGTATCCTAAAAATCGCCAACACGCCGCAGCGGATGAAATTAAACCGCTTTGATGTAAGTACTGCTGTTGATGATTTTAATAAGCCGATCTTCGTCTGTGCAGGCAGAGGATCAGCCATCATGCCTAAAGATGGAAGCTGGACCATGGTGCAGCATAACCGTGGAACGGGGGATGTCTCGCCGCTTCCGGATCAGCTGAGTGTGCCGCTGATTCGTGTGGGGAAATGGGTCAAGGGAAGTGTTGTTGATGCCATCGATGTGGCCAATAATCTAATCCGGGTTGCCCATCCTGCTGAATTGCTAAAAGCTCCGGATGTGAATACAATCAATTTTGGCTTTCTTCAGAATATGGGGACCCAGAAAGTGCTGTTTATGACTCCCGGTTTCAAATTAAACGGGGAGACCTTATTAAGTAAAACGCCTCCGCTCCTGGCCGACTCATTTCGCCTCTTAAACAGCAAGGGGATTTTCCCCAATATCGGGAATATTGAAACCGATTTCGGGCAGGCTATTTCGTTATTGAAGGGTTTGGATATAAACCACAATCCCGTCACCGAGGCATTTAAAAGTCTTACCCTTCCCGATGGCAGTCAGGTTTTTAATTTACTTGAACTTCATGCCACCGAGGAGGTGGGCAAACTGCTTGATCAGGGATATACCCTGGCAAAGACAGCACTAAACGGCTTGGCAGACAGAGCATTGAAATTTGATCTCCCTAATTTCGATTATCCGCTTATAAACCTTTCCGGAAAGCTTATAATTAACATACAATATAAAGCAAGCAGTACTCCTAAAGGTAAACCCACCTCGAATTATGAGGGTAAGTTTGATTATGATGTTGATTCATTTACAAATAAACTGGAAGACACCTGGAAAGGGAGGTTGAATAATCTGGCGATGGTTGTAACCATAGGGCCGTTAACCGATGTGATGACGATCAAGGGTAATTTCAATTCACAAAAAGCGAAGGATGTCGACCTTGGAAGCAGCAATAGCAGCGATTCTCCCGGATTAAATCTTCCAACACCTGAAATTGAATTCAGTGACGCTTTAAAGCCTGTCATAAAAATACTGGAAATACTGGCTTCACTGAGTTCCGGTGATTATGGTGACGCCCTGAAAAAGGGGTTAAAGATTGCAATGAGCAACAGCGCCAACGTCTGGGAATATAAATTTGAAGCAAATAAAGATATCCCGCTGGTGAAATTCCCTCCAGGAGAATTGTATGACTCTCCGCAGGTCCCCCTCAAGCTCGAAGCAAGCCTTGGCATTGGTGTTTTCTTTAATGCAGCGCTTAAAGTGACCACAGACCCCAAGCAACTCTTACCAACTGTGGGTGGCTACTTTAAGTTTCATGGTGGATTGCAGGTGATGTGCGTCTCTGTCGGAGCCGGGACAATTTATGCAGTAGGGAATGTCGATCTAAAACTTGAGGCAGATTCGAGTCCTAAAGTTGCCGTAACCATGAAATTTGGATTCGGTGCACAGATCACAGTCGGACTTCCGGTTGTTGGTCATGTGAGTATTCTGTTTATGGTTGGAATTGAGATTTATGCCGACAGCAGTTCTGTGGTGAAAATTACGGCGATCCTGCTATTCAAAGGACAAGCCGAACTACTTGGAGGGCTGGTCAGCATAACCATAACTATTGAAGCAAAAGGAAGTGTTGAGAAAATACCGGGTAAGCCTACCAATTGCATTGCACAGGTCACCTTTGGCATTGACATCAGTATTTTCCTGATCATCGACATCAGTTTCAGCGAGAGCTGGGAAGAGACACGACAAATTGCCTGATCCTAAATCATTTCTCTAACTTAAAACGTATTGATATGTCATTCGAACAAACCCGGTTTTCCATTATGGCATTTCCACAAAGTGTGGATAAAGACGGAATATTAGCACTAAACATTGTTTTCATCCCCCGTAATATAAATCCATTAACCGGGATGAACACCGATTACGGGGTGGGAAATAAAGCCAAACCCTTTGTAAAGGTGAAGCCCCAATTTGACATCAAAGTGGTGAATAACCCCAATGAGTTTCCGGGGAAAACAGCGGCCGATGAAAAGGTTTTATTAACTGTAGATCCGCTGGTTTATTCAGAGATCAGCGAAAATATTTATACCGCCCTGCGAGATGCTGTGGATGAAGATCTTAAACCAAAATATTTTGATATCGATGATACCCGCAGTACAGACAACCCTTCGGTAGATCCTGTTCACCGGGCTCCCAAAGCAGCAGTGAACAGGGATCTGGCTGTCCGGAAATACCTCCCGTTGTCCTATCGGAATGCCTTTAACTTCACTTCTCCCAGAATACGAAATGGAGTAACAGACGATAGCTATCATTGTGCCTTTCGCGATCAGAAACCACAACCACCCTTTGTAAAAGACACTAAGGTGAGCTGGGGAAAAGTATATGGCAATCTGATGCGGCAACAACTGCTGGCGAAAAAGGGTGGGCTGATTTATGAAACAAAAATACAATTGGAATCAGGTGATTTTGAAAAGGGGGGATGGCTTTATGTTGACATTAAGGATGGTTCGGATTATTCGGATGAACAGAAAAAGTCGCTTGCCATTGTCGGGGCTGACCCTTTTATCAAAAGATATGCCGCCCGTATTCCGATCTTAAACAAGAATGAAGAACGGACCCTTTTTGCAGCCATCCTCTTTCCGGTTGTGAAAGCGGGGGAATCGCCTGTTGGCGTTTATGATGAATTATTTATTGAGGCAGCCCGGTTCAACGAAGGGTTTGCAACGATTGTCCATGCAAATCAGCCTGTTAGCGGAAATATTCTGCAGGAGGAGCAGGATGGTTTTCATCCACAAAAGGAGGCAGGAATCCGGTTAGGTTGGGAGGATGAACAAATTCTGATCTGGTACCTGCGCCAGATGGCAGTAGATGAGAATACTGCAGAGCGGCTCGATGCGCCAATGGGTGTAATGGGTTACCAGGTAGATGTCAGAAACAGTGCAGGTTCAGGTAAATGGGAGTCGCTGACGGCTGTCGAAAGTAATGGCTCAATGTACATCGAAAAGAATGAAATTGGACCGTACGCAGGTGAGCTTCCTTACCAGGTCTATCCGACTAAAGTTTATGACGGAACGTCTGATGCAAACAATTACTGGCTGCCGATGTATTTCGCAAACTGGAATAATGCCTCCATCGTTTTGCCCGATAAAACAGCGGCACATATTTATCAAAGTGCCAACGAAAAGAATTTTCCGGTTAAAATAAGTGACACCTATTTACCGCTTGAAACAAAGACGAAACTGGAATACGGCAATGACTATGAGTTTAGAGTCCGGCTTTCCGATATAAGCGGTGGGACTCCTTCTCCTGCAGCTCCTTCTCCTGCACATTTTTCGGTCAGTCATATCGGGAAAACCCGTTTTAAGCGATACGTTGCACCACATTCGGTAACCATACAAAATGAAGACGAAATCAGACCAAATACGGATGATTCAAATTTTGGAGGTAGTTCATTAAAACTGTCCAGACCTTTACTGGGTTATCCGGCAGTGGTATACACCGGAAAATATACCGATCCCGTTACGCGGCTCACCGATGCTATTGAACTGCTTTTAAAAGAACAAAACGACTCAGTAAATACAAAAGGGGGGAAAGCTTTTGGCATCCCTGATCCGGATGTGATTAGCATCGAGATAAAGGTGGAGGTTGAAACCCTAAACATGGATAACCTCGCAAGCGAAGATGGACGCGAACACTATATCACATTGTATAAAACCAGTCGTAACCTAAAGCCCTTCGACGAAAATTCTGCGGAAGGTGCGATTGAGGTGCCTGTCATTTTTAAGGATGTGAATGTCTTGAATCTTACCGATACGGCAACCCCTTTCCCCGAAGCTGCTGATAATGAGTTTATCGCCAAAACGGAAGGGGAAATAATTTTGCCATCTGCACGGAATATTCGTTTAACGTTAAGGAGTGTGGGTGAAGAAAAACCAAATTATTGGGGTTTTGAGAATGCGGCCGATACAAAGCTCGACTCGAGGTATGGGAAAGCGACTGTGTTGAGCCTGAGACAGGAATCGAAGAATGAGCAATTCATTTTCACAGATACCGAAAATCCAAAGACGCTGCAGGCAATCTACCTGCAACTTGATCCAATTCCGCTTCGGGTTGATCCCGTTGTTTTCAAAACCTTGCAGGGCGGACTAGAAGGGATGCCCGGTATTGTACACCGGTTGGGAAGCCAGCTGGAAGTTGAGGTCAAAGAGGGATTGACACTGACCTCAAAAAATGGTGAGCGTTTACAATTCTGGTGCAGTAACATGCTTCGCCATAGCATGTCGCCCGACAACAGCAGTATCACCTTTGCCAATAAAGAAGAGTTGCATAATCACTGGCTGGTTTGTACCACGTTACTTATCGACAGGGACTGGAGCTGGGATAGTCTGGATGCTAGCAGTTTTAATATTTTGCGATGCAGAAATGGGGGGAAATACGAATCCATTGGCGATCTGGAACTGAAAAAAGTGGCCTCCTTTCAGGCAATTCAGCCAGGAAAAGATGGTAAAATTCAGCGCGGCTATACGAAAATTATTCTGATTGATGTGGTGGATACCAAACCTGTCAATAACGATTTTCCGGCTACGATTGGATTGCAGTATTCCATCGAAACGAAATTCAGGGAGGGTCATTCGCCGGTAGCTGACAAACCATTTGAATCGCGACCTCTTGTATTGCCAACCACCATCAACCCTTCGCAAACACCAAAACTTATTGCAGCGGGTATCGCTTTAAGTCCGTATTTAAGAAACAGGGAATATTCTGCCACAGAAGCACGAACCCGTTTTCTGTGGCTTGAGTTTGACAGTAAGCCACTTGATGATCACGACTCGATTTTCTGTCGTGTTCTGGCTTATAGTCCCGATCAGTTAATCAGCAATAACCACCCTTCTTTAATGGATATTCCTGTTGAATCGCCAATAGCTCTAGATCCCGAATATATCCGGGTTGTTACACCTGATAGTGGACAGGATGACAATGGGCTGGAGGCGATGCAGCAAATGGAGAGATCCACTGACACAGACAGGTACTTTTATTTACTTCCTTTGCCGGCAGGCCTGCATCATGAAAGTCCGGAATTGTTTGGGATGTTTACCTACGAGTTCAGATATGGGCATACCGATAAAATATGGAGTACCGCACAAGGACGTTTTGGCCGGGCTTTGCGGGTTGCAGGGTTGCAACATCCTGCCCCGACACTTTCGTGCATGCTAAACCGGAATGAGAAAATAATCTCCGTGAACGCCCCTTTTGCAATTTCCGTTTTCGACGGCAAAAACGTTACTGCAACACCGCCGCACACCAGCATCTGGGCATTGCTGTATGCACAGGTGAAACAGGCTGATGGTCTGGATTACAGAAATATTCTTCTTAATGAACTGGAATTAAAACCTTTAAAAACAAGGGGAAGGGAACAGCTCATGATTGATATCCGGGTGTCGCTTGAAGAAAAAAATCTAAGTTATAAGGAAAGAGGACTTCCCACAGTTGAAATTACCCCTGAGCTCATTCATCAGAATGTTTACCAACAGGTTGCATGGGAGAAAGAGAGTCCGAAACAGGCTTTTGGAAAATGGCCGAATAAAAAGGTGAGGGAAATGCTCGTCCTTTATGGGTTACCGGCCGATTCGTCCCTGAGCGTATTATGCGTTGAGGTGTTCGGTCAGATTACCAATATTTCTGAACAGATGGATAATTTCAAGAGAAACAAGGATGAATTTGTGAGTAAAACATCGGTTGTTTTTAATGCAGAGTTAGCTCATGAATTGAATATTAATCTGAAAAAGGTCCAGTCTCCGCCTGCGCCCTCTCCAATTGACCCGCTTAACAGTCAGGTTCAGGAGGATCTTCGCTTTGCCCTCGGCATGGATGTCTACGTCGTGGTCGCCTCCATCGTTCATGTGCAGAACCTCATCCAGCGCTGCTACGGA
>Ga0118677_10007937_pt1 | contig 17277 bp, 13 predicted proteins | sample AliMusrvi5mmetaG_FD_86154 | JGI IMG/M metagenome (GOLD analysis project Ga0118677, IMG submission 86154) | reverse complement strand
TACTCCTAAGATAATCCAGACAAAGGACGAAAGGGTCAATCTGGTTTATGCGGTTAAAATCCTGGTTACTAATGATGGATCAATTAAAATAGGAATGCCTGGGGAAGCAAATTTCAATAAATGATAGTAAAATTCAGAGGCTGGATTTTTTAATCCAGAACGCATCTAACAGAATAACCATTAACCTTTGGGTAATTGAGGTGTTGAAGTGATCCCTCAGAATATGAAAAGCTGATTGCTTTCCCAAAAGATTGGCTTTGTTCAGTTCCAGACCACCAGGATGCAACAGTACCAAGATTACAGTATTTGCTTTGATAACCCCTTGAACCCGAAGGTAATCCGGTGAATCCATAAAGGTTGGTCGCTGATTTATTGGGGGCAGACCAGTGAACAAGACCACATTCTTTTAATTTGGAACGATGAAGTTAATGATATGTTTCATGTTGTTATGTCATTGGTTGAAGTTTGTCAGATTAGTTCTGAATTAGCATTCAAAATTATGATGGATACACACAACAATGGCAAATCTGTTGTTAAAAAGGATATAGAATCTGTTCTTTTAAAGATGAAAAAAGGTTTAAATGACAGGGGTATTGAAGCTACTGTTGAAAAAGGATAAATATGAAAGTAGAAATAAAATTTACTGCTACACAAGACGAGTTCAAAGAAATCCGCAAATATATTAATAACAATTTAAACGCTACCTTTTTTAGGCAAAGTCCTATGATAGATGGTGATATTGTTACAGCTACAATAATTTGTAGTCAGGATGATTCTATTAATTTAAAAAATAAATTCAAATTTCCTGAATCTAAAAAAATCAAAGATATAAAAATTTTAAACAAGTCCGTAAAGGATAAAAAATTATCGAGGGTTTCAGAATGGTTAAAAAAATTAAGCCTTAAGATTAAAAAATCTTGACCAAACGGGGAGTTACGTAGTTAAATTCTACCTCTTGTCCAGTAAGGATGACTCTTATAGTAGAGAAATCTATCGTTTGTGTTGAATGTGACTAGACTCACATTGGATTGATAATCGAAATAAAGGCTTAAGCTTCTTTGCTTGAAACCTTTTATCGTTATGCACAAAATTTTTTTGAAAGCTCAGGGTGCGACTATTGTTCCTATCGGTCCGATTGATGACAAGAAAGTTGAGGGATATTCCATGGAGATTATGTTTTATGAGTATAAAGACGGGTTGAATAAGTATTTCCGTTCGTTGGGCCCTAATGCGCCGGTTAAAAACGTGGAAGAACTTATTGCCTTTAATAAATCTGACTCCATAGAATTACGATATTTCAATCAGAAGTTCCTGGAGCTGGCGCAACTCAAAGAGGGGTTATCCTCTCCAAAATATAAGGAGTTACTGGCTAAAATGTTGCGGGGAAGTCGTGAAGAGGGGATCGATCGCGTAATGAATGCCAGCGATCTCGATGCGATCATTGCTCCCACCGGGGGGCCTGCCTGGAAAACAGACCTGATCAATGGGGATTCTTTTCAGATAGGGACCTCTTCGGCAGCAGCCCAGGCGGGATATCCGAGTATCACGGTCCCAATGGGTTTTGTTGAAGAGTTGCCTGTCGGGATCTCCTTTTTTGGCAGGGCGTGGAGCGAACCTATCCTTATTGAAATGGCTTATGCTTACGAAAATGGAACGAAATATCGAAAGGCACCGAAGTATTTGAATTCAAAATAGTCTTCTTTACAAAAATAGGCTGACTGTCCTGGCATGAATTAAGTTGACGATTTCAATCTTTTCGTAGTCATTGCCCTGAAGGGGACTAAATATTAATAACCACGGGTAAGGGTACAACCCGCCACCATTTAGAATATTTTATCAATAAATTCCAATTAATTACGTCTTTATAGTCATCAATTACGTCTTGATGATAAATGCTTTAAAACGCAGAAATGGGGAAAGCTAATGGCCATAGCACATTGAAAGAGCTCGGGGAGGTAATAACCGAATTTCAGGATCAACTATTCAGGTTCGCATTTTTTCGGACAGGGAGTTTTGCTGATTCACAGGATATTGTTCAGGAGGTATTTATCAAATTTTATCAGGAGAATAGTCATTTAAGCTCCGTTAAAAACATTAAGTTCTATTTGTTCAAGAGTATTTCGAATGCGTGTGTCGATTATCACCGGAAAACCAGGAAACTAAAGTTCGAGGTTCTTGACAAACTCATTCAAACTTCTGATTTGCAGGAGGCAGATGCCCTGCAAAATTTAATCCACAGAGAGGAATATAACCGGATTGAAGAACTTTTAAACGAATTACCCAACGAACAGTCAGAAGCAATCAGCTTAAGAGTCCTGGACAATCTCAGTTTTGCTGAAATTGCCGCAATCCTGGATGTCCCTGTTACCACGGTTAAATCGCGGTTTAAATATGGCATTGACAAGTTGAAAACAAAAATCGTTAATTCAAAGGAGGTAAGTTATGGACTTTAATGAATGTAAATTGGAAATGGTTAATCTGTTCGATAAGGATATCGATCATAAATCACTGACTGGCTTACTGGAACATATTCAGCATTGTCCCGATTGTGCCAATGAATACCGTGAAATGGAAAAAATCTTGTCAGGCCTTAAGCCCAAAACTCAGCTCAATGCCCCAATTTTGCTTAAGCAGAACATTATTATTCAATTAAGTAAAATGGAAGAGATGAAAAATAGCACATCACGAACTTTCGGGATTAGTTCAAAAGTCAGGAAAATCCTAAGTATTGCGGCATTATTGGCTGTCGTGTTAATTATTACGCCGTTTGTAGTTAAAAACGATGCCTTTATGAATGGTACCGCCAAAGCAGCGGATATTTTTATAACAAGTTCTATTGAAGCGACCCATCTGATCAAAAGCATGATTATCAAACTAAAGGTAAGAACTATTTCTGATGACAGTTTTGCACTTGTTGGTACGGAATATCCGATGGTGGATCATACGATCTGGAAATCATTTGAAAATCCTGTGAAATGGAGGGTAGACAAGGGAGATCGGGTTGCAGCATTTGATGGCAATTCCCAATATCTCTGGTTACCTAAAACTGAAGAAGGGATAAAAGCAGGACCTGAAATCAACTTTACCGAGTGGCTTCAAATATTGCTCAATCCGGCAAACATTCTTTCTCAAGAACAAAAATTGACAAAAGAAAGGGGGTCAAAACTGACCATGAATGAGAAGAATGGCCTTTTAAATCTGACCATCACTTCAAAAGCAAGAGGTAATTTCATCAATGATTACTGCAAAAACAAGTCAATTGAAGAATCAGACAACCGTCGTGAGTACACTTTTGATAATGTCACCAAACTATTAAAAGGGTTGAAAATCTATATTCTTGATGGGAAAAAGGAGACCTTAATTGTGGAAATTACGTCTATCGAATATGACCTTAAACTGGACCCTTCACGTTTTGTTATCAATTTACCCGTGGGAGTGGAATGGAAGGAGTATAACCAAAACTTTACCAGTGAAACATTCAGGAACATTACCAGCCAGCGTGTTGCAGAGTTGTTTTTCGGAGGTATGGCCCGGGATGACTGGAAACTGGTTGGGGAGGCTTGTGATTTCTTCAGTAGTACATCAGAAAAGGCCAGAAGTGTAAAGAATCAATTTAGTGGATTAAAAGTGATTAAAATTGGTGAACCGTTTAAATCAGGACTATATCCCGGTGAATTTGTCCCCTACGAGATCAGACTGAAAACCGGCGAACTTGTGAAACATAACCTGGCTGTCCGAAACGATAACCCCAATAAAACCTGGATTGTGGATGGCGGGTATTAAATCAGTCGAACTATTTGTTCTCTAATATTCTACCCTTCGCTTGCTCTGTTTGCAAGGAAGGGTAGATTTTTTGTTGAGGCAATTAATTCTTTATGAATCTGAACACTTTTACCGAATGAGGCGGAAGCTTTAGATATAATGGGTTTTTATCCGGTTTCAATTCCTTATGTTCCCACAGATCACGAACTTTGTAAGCTTCGAGTTTATAAGGATCAGAGGACCAGTAATCTCCACTGGCTTTCAAAAGAACATTAAAATCAACCTGTACTGTTTTCTCTTCATCACTCCGGTTTAATAAACATGCTGCCTTTTCATTATTTGCCAGCTTTTTTATCCAAATCTGGTAATTCCCGTTATCCCGGAAGCAAAAGCCCTGTTTGCCGAGGGTATCCTGATCCAGGGCAATGATTTCGCTGTTGGTAAGTATCTCTTTAGTATCAGTTGACATATTTCCTAAATCATTCCCCGCAATTAAAGGTGCTGCGAGCATACACCACAATGAAAAATGGGTTTTATATTCCTCGGTGGTCATTCCGCCGTTGCCTACCTCAAGCATATCCGGATCGTTCCAGTGTCCCGGACCTGCATATTTTGCCAACTCTTTTTCCTTATCCAGAATGGCAATCATAGCATCCCATCGGTCAACAATATCCTCGGTTGATCGCCACAAGTGCCCAACTTCCTTTGCCCATTCCCAAGGTTTCGCCGTACCCCATTCACATAAGCTGAAAACGATAGGCCGGCCCGCGGCATGAAGTGCATCGCGCATATTGGCGTAGGATGAGCGGGCATCCTGCGTTGTTGCGAAGCACCAATCATATTTCAGATAGTCAACACCCCATCGGGCATAGGTGCGGGCATCCTGGTATTCATGTCCAAATCCCCCCGGACGTTCCTGACAGGTTTTTGTTCCGGCACATGAATAAATTCCGAATTTCAATCCTTTTGAATGGATATAATCGGCCAGACTTTTCATCCCGTTTGGAAACCGGTCTTTGTCAACCACAATCTCCCCGTTTTCATCCCTTGAAACCTGCCAGCAGTCGTCAATAACCACATATTCATACCCTGCTTTCTGCATGCCACTTGCGACCATCTCATCGGCCATTTGCTTAATGAGTTTTTCACTCACATTACAGGCAAACTTGTTCCAGCTGTTCCATCCCATGGGAGGGGTTTTTGCTAACTGGTCAAATTTCTGGGCAGATACGCTTAATGTAATCAATGCCAATAAGATCAATAAACTTAGTTTTTTCATCCGTTTTTAATTTGTTTTTTAATTGCCGGATGGAACTCGCATGTGAGATATTCATCCGTTTTTATAGTTATCGAACATGCTCGTTTCATTTTTGCATATACTTGTTATAAACATATCGAAATCGGCAGGATAATGGGTCTACAAAGCTACTTCTTTTGCATCTAAAATAAATGTTAACACTCGTAATTAATTGGATATTATTTTATTATTTTTTTTGTTAAATAACGAATTTGTAATAAGATTTTTTTTTTAATAAGCAGGATTTTTAGGTGATTCTCTTGAATGCAGGCAATTTTTTACGGATTGAAAATATTAAGGGTTACCGGCCCGAGTAAACCGGAAACCAGGGAGCCGGGGTATCGCGTAGGAATGGTTGTATAATGGTTGGCCAGGGTGTTATATACCAGGATTTCGATCCGGTTTTCGCCGGCAATTGTTAATCCTGATATATCGAACCTCCAGGGGGACGTGAGCTTAATCCCCGCGCTTTTACTATTGATTAAAACCTCGGCAGTTGAGACTACATTTCCCAAATCGAGTTCCAATCGTTTCCCGGAATCAGCGGGATCAATGAAAAGCTTTTTCCTGTACCATATACCCCCAGAATAAGCTTTTAAACCCTGTATCTTTGACCAGTCTCCGGCAACAATGCTCCCTTTCCCGCAGTTTTGACGAATGAATTGTGGTAGTGCTGCGCCGCCTTTGTAACCCGGTAGATACTCAATTTTTAAAACCACCTGTGCCCCCTTGATTTTGATTTGGCTGAGTTCAACCTTGTAGGAGGTCAACCCATCAGTTTGCTTAGATCCTGGGATAGGTTTGACTTCCAGGCCATCCACCCAAATCGTCACCTTTCCGTAGGCCTCAAACTTAAATGAGATTAATCCGGGTGCCGATTCAAAGGCGAACAGGGCAGATTTAGCTCCGCTTGGGAAGGAAAAATCGAAAGGAAGTATTCCTGTATCGTTAAACCAACACATTGAAATTGGCTGTTTCAGGGGTTTGGGAACTCCCGGTTTTCTGAATGTGAGAAAAGTTTCGCACGATTTGGAATAAACGGCCAAAACCGCATTGGCTCCCTTATTTAACCGGATTGCTTTCGATTTCAGGTCCACCGCCGAATGATTAACGAATAATTTTGTTGGCTTTTCTTTCCCTGTCAGAATATCATAATTGCCTTTATCATTTGCAATTACCGATGTACTTAGGATATAGTAATTGCCTGTTTCTTCTGGGATGTGAATTTTGGACATCTTCTCTTCTGCCGGTGCGCCAAGGCGGATAAAGTCGTCGTACATCTGCCCTTTAAGCCCGTGATAACCCTGATGTCCGGGATCATTCTCAACCCCATGCTGCCATGAAAAACAGTATTCTTCCCATTGGTATTTGATTCCATTTATTGAAGTTTCGTCTCCGGGTTTTTGAGGTTCCAGTTTGGCCAGTTCAGCTACAGTAGGTAATAAGGGTAAAGCCCCAAGTTTTAAAAATTGTGGGCCGAATCCGCAGGTAATATTTTTCCAGTTTTCATCGAAAGTCAGCTTTTCACCTTTAAACGCCACATTTTCACTAAAATAAGGCTGACGTATCTGAGCACCAATGAATCCGTCAAATGCCGGGAATTCATAATCAGCCCACTTGTTGCTGAGTGCAGGTTTAAGTTCCGATTCCCAATTTCCTGCAAGGATCAATTTTATTGAAGGTTCTGTTTTAAAGTCGGGCTGGACCGGAATTTTCTTCGGTGAATTTTCATCCGGGTTAAAAACAATCAGTTGAATCTCCTTTTCGGTGAGGGGTAGTTCCAGTTCTGTTCCATCGGCTGCAGGTTTTGCAAACGCGTCGAGTGAGGTCACTTTCCCGTTCCAGGGGTTCCAAAGCTCAACGGAACCTTTGGCCTTAAAAAAGCATTTGGTTCCGCGGGGGAAGTTATAAAGGGCAAAGATATCCCTCTTCCCAATCCGGCGATGCATATTATATGAAGGCTTCGAAACCGGAGTTAATACTTTAAAATGAGGATGATACAGATCTTGTATCGCGCCAGGAACCTCTGCGCCTATGTTGCATTTTGCAATATTTTTCCCGGAAGAGAATATTTGGGAGACTAAATCATTCACCTCTTTGTCATTGGTTCCACTTTTCTCAGTGGCTTCAGGCAAATCACCAAGGTTCACGATGATTCCTCCGGCCTTTTTAAATTCTGCCAGTTTCATTAATGAGGCAAACCGGATTGCTTTCATCGAAGGCACAACCAGCACCTTATAGGTCTCACCGGATACTGCCAGTTCCCCATTTTTAACGGCACACCGGGCCAGTGATTCGAAGTCCATAAAATCGAAGTCAATATTTTTGGCGTAGAGAGCTTCGCCGGCCTGAAATGCAGCTTTCACTGAGGTATCGTCACCCTGGTCGGCAATCACTGCCTCAACCGGGTATAGCACTGCCACATCGCAGCAATGGTGTCCCTGTGATAGGGTATAGGAGAGGCGCTGAACGCACTCCATGAGCGGATCAATGTGATTCCAATATGGCATGTGGTAATGATTGCATGGAGGAGCCCATTCCCACCAACCGCCGTATGTTGTATAATATAATCCATGGAATGACAGCAGGTTATAGCCGGCTACAAAATTGCCGAATATAGCATCTGCAACATCTGATGTTGTGGTTCCCCATCCGCTGCCGTAAAAACCTTCGAGCCAGACACGGGGCCGCAGGTATAGGTGGGCTATTGAGGAGGCTACCTTAGCTTTAATGATATCTTTTGCAAGTTTTGGCTGATCGGACCCCGGCCCCTGGTTCCAGCGGTGGGTGCGGAAATAATCACCAAATTCAGTCACATTCCTGCCCCGCCCTGAATGATCGCAGCCGAAGATCATTCCACGCTCCTCGTGCCACTGGTAAACAGGTTTAAAAAAATTCTCTTCGCTCAGACTTACCAAAACATCGTTATAATCCATTCTTATTTTAGCTGTTTTGTTGCCAATGTCTGTGAACAGGGCATCAAGAAAGGGGACAACATCGTACCCTTTTCGCTTTTTGAATTCTCCGGCAAAATTTTTATTCCAGAGGTTTCCACTCAGGTGAAAGTCAAGTTCATCCGAAAAGAAGAAGTTCAGCCCTTGGCCCCCTTCACCCGGAAAGGCCTGCTCGAATTTCCCGAAAAAATGACAGTTATACGCTTTTCCGCTTGCCGGATTCATCGGATCAAACGATGGTACCTGTTTTTCGGGATAAACACAAAATATCCGCCACGATTCATTTCCAAAGTCATAGATTAAAGTCCCGTTTTTAACCTGTTTCATCAGATCCTTGCGGGAAGAGGTCTTTTCTTTATTTCCGTCAATCTTAAAGGCAGTTATATTTAACAGATTCCCCGGCACTTTTATAGATCCTGCCTTATTAAGTACCAGAAAGGTGCATTTAATCAATGAACCGTTCAGGTCGGGGTTCTCCTTTAAAGCCTCATCGAAGCTGAATCCCTGTCCTAACCCAAGGGTGTAGTCGCTCAGACTTACTGACATCCCTCGTTTTTTTGCTTCGGGGATAAACCATTTCAGTAATTTCCACCAGGCCCCGGAAAACAGGGGAGGCTTACTTGGCATCGAAAGACCGTAGGAGATTCCACCATTATCAGTGTGGCAGTAATTGATCTGCAGACTGGAAATCCCTTTATCTTTCAGCCGGTCGAGTTCCCAGGTCAGGTGCTCCCGGGTCAGGGTATCCCCAATCCACCAAAAAAAGGGAACGTCACCGTATCCTTTGGGCGGATTAATAAACCCGGGGAGGACATCCATTGAGGGGCTGCGGTCGGGCTGTCCGGTTGGACGGGAGTTTTGGGAATATAAATCTGAATAAATAAATAGTATGGCAAGAGATGGAAGTAGCCATTTCAGTGTTAGAATTTTGTTTTTCCGCATGACAAAATATTTTTTAAAGCCTGTCTCACTTGCTGCTTTAAACAGAAGGTTAAACGATCTGATCTGTTTAATTATTTTCGCTTAGTACATGACAAAAATTATAATGATCTGATATTGAATGACATATGTTAATAACTTGGTGATAACTTTAGCAAGATTATCAACATAAAACCCTGATATTTAGTATCATAGGAGAAAAACAACCACGAATGACTCCAGGATACATGAACACCAGGGTTGAGAGTAAAAATAGCATTTTATTCTCAACATTATCGCAACTATTCGGGAACAAAATGAATCTGGCCCGAATAGAGTTCTTTGGCTTATTTATCTGTGCTCTTTGCAGGGTTCAAACTGTTTGACAGATATCGACAGAATTAACAAGCTCTTTGCACTGGTACTGGTTGCTTTTGTCTGGGCATACAAGGTTGGAATATTCTTAAATTCTATTCGCCCAATCAAGATCAAAAAGCATGGGAGAAGAGCTCAAAGTTTATTCAAATATGGACTGACATATCTTTCAAATGTACTGTCTTTTAATGATATAGATAAATTTATTGAATGTTGTCAATTTTTGTCATGTACTTAGTATTTTACTGTAATTAAATTTGACGTCTTTTTTAAGCTAATTCGGGAGAAATTTAGCCTAGATATTGGAAGAGTGGTTTATCTCATGAATGAACAGTATAAAAAGAATCGAATTAATCACTCTTCTGCATTTACCAGTCGCTGATGAATGAAATGCCAATGAAACCCTGAAAGGATGAAATTCAAAACGCTAATAGTAGACAATCAAATGAGTGAATTGGAGAGGGTTGCGGCTTTCCTGGACGAATTAGGTGAGGAATTGGGACTAGGTATACCGCAGGTATTATCTTTAAATCTGGTTTTGGAAGAGGCGTTGTCCAACATCATCCTATACGGATATGACGATAAAAATCAACACCGCATAGAAATAAATTTTAAAATGGAAGGTGATCAACTAGCCATTTCCCTTATTGACGATGGGCAACCTTATGACCCGACCTTAAGGGCAGATCCTGATACCACCTTGTCTGTAGAAGAGAGACCTGTAGGAGGATTGGGTATATTCCTGATTAAAAAGATCATGGACAAAGTTGAATATGAACGCAAATCAAATAAAAATTATTTAATTCTCACAAAAAATATGAAACCATGAATGTACAAGTTTCAACATCAGCAGATTACACCGTAGTTTGTGTAGATGGACGCGTCGACACTACCAATGCCAGCGAACTGGAGAAATCAATGTTGGAGGTAATTGAGGGAGGAGGTACCAAAATTATCCTGGACTGCTCAGGATTGAATTACATTAGCAGCTCAGGATTAAGGGTTTTTCTGGTTATTCAGAAAAAATTAATGTTGTTAAAAGGGCAGTTCAGGCTTTGCAGTCTGCAACCTGGAATTAAGGAAATATTTGATATTTCGGGCTTTTCTTCCATCTTCTCACTATTCGCAGATACAGAAGCGGCGATGAATGGGTAATACTGAGATCATTTGAGGATTGCTCAGATGTATTTGAAATTGAGGTGCCTGGCAATTTGACGGCATTTACCGATTCGATCATCTAAATATCAACTCACAATGAATATCATATTCAGTTTTGTACCGGTAATTCTTCTTCTTACATTTCTATTTCTGCTCGACAGTTTTAATCTGGTTCGGGTTAAGACGTTAGTATTATGTTTGTTTTGGGGAGTAGCCTGTGCGACTTGTGGATTTTTTCTGAATAAATCTATTCAAAATTTGATTGAATTAGATTTTAGTTTTTATTCACGTTATATGGCACCAGTGATTGAAGAGTGCCTGAAAGCCACTTTCATTTTTTACCTCATTTCAAAGAAGAAAATTGGGTTTATTATTGATGGAGCAATATACGGTTTTGCCATCGGAGCCGGATTTTCAGTGCTGGAAAATATCTACTACCTGTTCCAATCACCACCTGAATATAATCTACTGACCTGGATCATAAGGGGGGTTGGAACAGCTGTTATGCATGGTGGGTGCACTTCTTTTTTTGCAATTTTGTTTGTCGGAGCGATCAGCAGATCCGAAAACAGAATATTGGCCTTTCTACCGGGTCTGCTTTTAGCGATTCTGTTTCATTCCGGATTCAATCATTTTCCCTTCAACCCAGTATTACAAACCTTATTAATTTTATTGTTGTTGCCTTTCGCGTTTGTATTGGTTTTCAGCCTCAGTAATGCAAAGCTTCAAAAGTGGCTCGAAATCGAATTTAACAGCGAGGTTGAGATATTGAACATGATCCGCAAAGGGGATTTTGGCTCCACTAAAGCTGGCAAATATCTCAAATCACTGAAAGAGCAGTTTACATCCGAGACCATTTTTGATATGTATTGCTATATAGACCTTTACCTTGAGCTCTCTATCAAAGCAAAACGTAATCTTATGCTTAAGGAGAACGAATTCCCGATAATTGTGGAAGACGATCTCCAACTCAAACTAACAGAACTTACTCAATTGCGGAAACAAATCGGGAAAATTGGGGAGCTGGCCCTTGCCCCATTGATCCGAATGAACTATAGAAACCTCTGGAAACTGAATCAACTCAACTAATTGTCATTCATAATCAACAAAATTCTAATATAATACTATTATACAACCGATAAAAGATCTATTATGAAAACTAAATCAAAAATGCTTATGGTAATCGGTATTATTGCTGCATTATGTGCCGGTTACATCATTGGGATACTCGTAAATTATCCGCCTGTTGCCAAGTCAGACCTTGCTGGAACCTTTGGCAAAGCCGAAAAATTCCATAAAGTCCAGATGACAGCAAAAGACATTCAACTGAGAAGTGAGTTGCTTAAAGACACGGCTAAGCTGAAAAGCATGATTCAAGGATTAGTCTATTTCTCGTTATTCACTGAAGATGTCAGAACTAAGGTAGATCTGGCAGACATTACATTCAGGGCTAAAGGAATGGGTGCACTGCCCGGTGAAGCTGACATAGACAAGGCTTTGGTCGACTATGCCGATTTTATCAGGAACAACAATAACACCTTGAACACTACCGTTGAATTGTTGACTGGTTTTTATTACAAAAAATCAACAGACTTAACTCAGGATGTTGAAAAAACCATGAGAGAGTTTGGTGCCTATGTGAATAATATTAATGAAAAGAATATTGTCCTGATTTCGGCGCTCAAAAGCATGGATAATTTCATGCTTACCAATAAGACATTGCAAGCTCACAAAGAGGAGATTTTGCAGCTGAAATCGATACGGGATCAGTTGTTAATCAAAGGAATCCAGTTTGGTGGAATTCTTAATAACAAAAAACAGGTTAGCACAATGGTTTCCTATGCACTCTCGTCACAAAATCAATTTTCAGCAGTATTACTTAATTTTGGTTATACTGCATCCACCAATTATGGTGCAATAAATAGTATTTTCCAAAGTCAAACAAATCTCTCCTCCAAGGTAAGTGATAATATTGGGGTAACCATTGGCAACCAGGTCTTAGGTTCTGGCCAGTCGGTGGTTTACAATTCAGTCAGTTTGGGATTTATGTCCAGTGATCAGTTGCATATATATAGTAGTCAGGGAATGTCAGGGGTTGGCAACCTCCAGATAGTTCCCATCGCCTCCTATATTGTTGGAAGTCAAACTCTAAATGTCAACCTGCCTATTTACTCTGTGACAGATTTTATTCATTCGCAGGGTTATAATAATGGTCTGGTATCGGGCATGGCCCTCAACTCTTCTGCGATTTTTTCAACCAGTAGTCTGAATAATATGATTGGCTCAGCAGCTGGCCTGGGCAATATCATTAATGCGGTAGTTCTGTCTCAGGGTAGTTTAGGCGTAAATTAGATTTGCAGAACTGTTAATATCCGTTTTCTCTGAACCCGGATGGGTGGCCATGGTTGGTCTTGTTTTTCTCGTCAGATTGGTTCTTCCTGATATTCAAATACCTGTATAGTTATTTTAAAAGGGGGCTTTTACGGATTAGATGATGAAGGACATATTTGAGAATACCTTATAATACTTGAAGCCGGCCTGGAGAATTTTTGGAATGGCTAACCAGTACACAAATTATTTGAATTTATGTCAAAGATGGATGAAGAGTTGAAGATGAAGATCATGGTTGTGGATGACGAGGTCGACCTGGAGCAACTGATCCGTCAAAAATTCAGACGACAGATCAGGGAAGGAGTATACGACTTTGAGTTTGCCCATAATGGACTGGAAGCACTTGCGAAACTGATTGAACAACCGGAAATAAGACTAATTCTGTCAGATATTAACATGCCTGAAATGGATGGTTTGACCTTGCTTACGAAATTGAAAGAGCTTAAAAACCCTGGCCTCAAAACGGTCATTGTTTCAGCTTATGGCGATATGGAAAATATCAGGACAGCCATGAACCGCGGGGCTTTTGACTTTCTCACAAAACCGATCAGCTTTGATGATCTGGAGATCACCATCAATAAAACAATCGAGGAGATCTCCTCGATATGGAAAAGTTTGCTGGAGCATGACCAGTTGATTTCTATTCAGCAGGATCTCCAAACTGCCCGGGAAATCCAATTGGCTATTCTTCCGAAAACTTTTCCACCTTTCCCTGGCCGTACAGAGTTCTCAATTTATGCTTCAATGATTGCAGCCAAAGAGGTTGGGGGCGATTTCTTCGATTTTTTCATGATTGATCATGAAAGGCTGGGTTTTGTAATCGGTGATGTATCAGGCAAAGGGGTTACTGCAGCTATCTTTATGGCGGTGAGTCGCACCCTGATCAGGGCAACAGGGATTAAGGGTGTTTCTACCGAAGAGTGCATGAACTATGTGAACAGGTTACTTTGCAGTGAAAGTGTTTCATGCATGTTTGTCACTGTTTTCTATGGCATTCTTAATACCGCCAATGGCGAGGTTGAATATGTTAATGCAGGACATAATCCACCATATATCCTTTCAAATAACTTTGTCCAAAAGGTTGAAATGACCGGTGGCACTATCCTTGGTTGCATGGACGATTTCAGTTATGGTTCCAAAAAAATTCAATTGAACCCGGGAGATCTGCTGTTTCTTTTTACAGATGGCGTCACTGAGGCCTTTAATACGAGGGAGGAGCTTTACGGTGATAACCGTTTGGTCACCTTTCTGGAGGCTCATAGCTCAACTCCGATCGAAGAGATCATCAAAAAATCTAATCAGTCTGTCTCAGATTTTTCAGCAGGAGTACCACAATCTGATGATATTACCTTGTTGGCGATCCGGTATCACGGCCAGGCCTAAAAACTAACCTTCAGGAAATTTGGATTACTATGAAAACATTCAAATGTTGTTGGAACAAATGCGCATCTTTCTTTATTCTTCCCCTCTTACTGTTGTTTTCAGTTCCGCATTTTCTTTATGCACAGGGGAAACTTGATTTAGAGCAATTTGAGACCTCAAACGTTAAGCTCGTTTTTATGGACAAAAACACCTCCTACCTTGTTCCCCATACCGTAAGGTCGTTCGAGAATGCGCTGGGATTCCACAAAAAATTCTGGGGATACCTGCCATCTGGCAAAACAAACATCCTTTTCAATGATTTTTCAGATGTCGGGAACGGTGGAACCAATGTAATCCCCTGGAATTTTCTGAATATTGGCGTTGCTCCATTTGATTATACCTTTTCAGTAGTTCCGTCTAATGAGCGGATGCAATGGTTGATGAGCCATGAACTCACTCACCAGGTAATGTGCGATAAATCGTCAAAACAAGATAATCTTTTTCGAACTATTCTGGGGGGAAAAACGGTTGCAGATAACCGCGATCCGGTTTCAATGGCCTACAGTTATTTTACCACCCCCCGTTGGTATTCTCCCCGGTGGTACCATGAAGGGATAGCAGTGTTTATGGAAACCTGGATGTCCGGCGGTATTGGACGGGTAATGGGCGGATACGATGAAATGGTGTTTCGCACCATGGTACGCGACAGCGCCTTCTTTTATAATGTCATCGGACTCGAATCGGAAGGGACAGCTATCGATTTTCAGGTAGGGGTGAATTCTTACCTTTACGGGACCCGCTTTATAAGCTATCTTGCATACCATTATGGCCTTACAAAGCTCAAAGAGTTTTATTCGAGGACAGACTCCAGTAGGCGCTATTTTGCTGCTCAGTTTAAGCAGGTATATGGGATTCCCATTCAGGAAGAATGGGACAAATGGATTGTCTGGGAACACCAGTTTCAACAAACAAATCTGAATGAGATCAGGAAATTTCCCATCAGCAGCTACCGTAAAATATCTCAAAAGCCGCTTGGCTCAGTTTCGCGGCAATACTATGATCAGGCTTCAAGAAAACTGCTTGCGGCAGTCAACTATCCCGGCAAAATGGCTTATATTTCTGCTATTGATGTGATGAACGGTGCAATGACAAAGATTGCTCCAGTTCTAACTCCGAGTTTGTTTTTTGTAACCAACCTGGCTTATGATGATTCTACCAAAACGATTTTTGCTTCAACTAAAAACAGAGATTGGCGGGGACTTCAGTCTGTTGACGTAAAAACCGGAGAAGTTAAAGATCTTATTAAAATTACCCGGACCGGCCATCTGGTTATTGATCCTGCAGATCATTCGTTGTGGGGGATTCAGACCATGAGTGGCCGTACCAGTCTCGTGCAGATTAAGCCTCCGTATACTGACCTCAAAACGGTCATGACTCTTCCTTATGGAATAGACTTATCTGACCCCGCAATATCAAAGGATGGAAGGTTGATTTCAGTCACACTTTCGGATGTTACCGGAAGTCAGAAACTGGTGGTCTATAAAATTGCTGACCTGATTGCCGGCAAATCAGATCCACAGGTCATTTACGAATTTGAAGATAATCCGGCTTCCAACTTTGTTTTCTCTCCCGACGGCAAATATCTGTATGGAACATCTTATTATACTGGTGTTTCCAATGTATTTCGTATTTCATTGGATACGCATAAAGCGCAAATTCTGACTAATGCAGAGACAGGATTTTTCCGGCCGTTGCCAATTTCTGCTGATTCGATGATCGTTTTCAACTATACCCATGAAGGGATGATTGCCGGCATTATGAAAATTGATACCGTGGAAAATGTAAACCCGTTGACCTATTTGGGACAGCGGATCTTTAAAAGGTTTCCGGAAGTCGAAAACTGGACATTGCCTTCACCATTAAAGATCAATCTGGATTCAATAAAAGTTGTTGAAGAACGGTACCGCCCGGTCAAAGAACTTAAGTTGGCCAGTGCGTACCCAATTGTTCAGGGTTACAAAGGATTTGTTGCAGGCGGATATCGTTTTAATTTTATGGATCCAATGGGCTTGAATTCGCTTAATCTAAAACTGTCAGTAACACCAAACAATGGTCTGCCGGAAAAACAAATTCCTCATATTTCAGCTGAATACAATTACTGGAACTGGACTTTTGCAGGAAATTACAATTATGCCGATTTCTACGACCTTTTTGGCCCAACTAAATTCGCCAGAGCCGGCTATTCATTCTCCACCAAATATTATAAATTACTTAACCGCTTCGCCCCAAATAAAACGGATCTATATTTTAAGCTAACTGTTTATGGAGATCTGGAAACTCTTCCCAATTATCAGAATATTGCTTCCGATTACCGGACACTTTATATGGGAACCTTTAATTATCACAAGAGTCTACTGCGTAAATCGCTGGGCGCGATTGAACAGGAACAGGGTTACGATTGGAATGTATATGCTTACAGCAGTCTGGCAAAGCAAACGTTCTATCCTCAGCTGATCAATAATTTTGATTTGGGATTTTTATTGCCTTTACGAAACACCTCTTTTTGGTTCAGAACCTCGCTTGGACAATCATTCGGACAATCAGATAAAACCAATTCTTATTTTTTCTTTGGTGGATTTGGGAATAACTACCTGGATTACAGATCGGCCCAGCAATATCGTGACATGTCGAGTTTTCCAGGAATGGAGATCGATGCCATATCGGCACTGAACTACGGAAAGTTTTCTCCGGAACTGGATTTAAAACCTTTCCGGTTCCGGAAAGTTGGATTTAAAGGGCTTTATTCAACCTATGCCAGGTTGACGCTATTTGGAATGGGGCTATTTACCAATATTGGTTATGATCAACCTCAACTCAGGCAGGTCAACTATTATTCAACCGGTGCTCAGCTCGATTTTGAGATTGTTCTCTTCTCTTTGCTTAAGTCAACACTTTCACTTGGCTATTCAAGAGCTTACAGTATCGTTAATTCGCATGATGAATTTATGATTTCATTAAAATTATAGTTTAACTTTACTAACTAAATATAGTTTTCGTTGT
>Ga0118677_10007936_pt1 | contig 17278 bp, 17 predicted proteins | sample AliMusrvi5mmetaG_FD_86154 | JGI IMG/M metagenome (GOLD analysis project Ga0118677, IMG submission 86154) | reverse complement strand
TCTTGCCCACCTTGGCATTGGGAATATAGAGTAAGTGATCTATTTCTAAGCGCTGGTCTGGGTGACGCTTCTCGTACTCAGTGCGTAAAGACCCAATATTTCTGCTCACTTGTGAGTTGATCGTTTTAGAGGATTTACTTAGGCCTTGAGCATCCTTATAAATTGCGACAAGCTCACCCTTGGCATTAACCTCCACTTGTGTTTCTTTTTGCTCAATTGCTAAGATGCGACCATAGGGATTGAGTATGAGGAAATCAATTTCACCGTAGATTGCTGAGTCCTCCTCAACTCTAGTCCAATGCACCGCATGAAAGACCATGTATTGGTCTGATAAGCCTTCTTTAAGCATTTCTAGGGTTTTGTATTCCCCTTTATGCAAGACTTCTCCCTCTGCTAATTGAAAGTCTTCTGGGAATAATTGGGCCATGACCTATTTGCTTGGAAAGTTATCTATAAAAGTAATAATAGCTATAAAAATGCTAATACACTATCTAGGATATGAGCAATTGCCCCTTTTGCACCCTAGCCCCAGAACGAATCATTGACTTCAATGAATTTGGTGTAACCATTCGGGATGGCTTTCCTGTTTCTCCTGGGCATGCCTTGGTGATCCCCAAAAGACATATAGGGTCTTGGTTTGCTATTAGCAATGAAGAGCAATTAGGACTTCTTGATCTACTGGCAAGGGCTAAGGTAGTTTTACAAGAAGAATTTAATCCCGATGGATACAACATTGGCATTAACGATGGGCCGGCGGCAGGACAAACAGTTCCTCATTTACATATGCATCTCATCCCCAGATACAAAGGTGATCAAGAAGACCCTAGAGGTGGCGTGAGGTGGATTATTCCAGGGAGGGCGAAGTATTGGGAATGAATTCCACCTCATCTGCTGAAGAGCAGCTCGACTTCCTTACAAAGATTCAAAGGCTATTTAATGAGAGTGACTTTAGCTCTACCTATAAATACGCCCTACTTATTTCATTAGCCGATTTGGCTATAGAGCTCGGAAAGGACGATAACTCAAAACTCGAGCTAAGTAACAGGCAAATTGCAGAACGTTTTATTGAGCTCTATTGGCAACAGTCTTCCCCCTATAAAACATCAAAAGCAAATGAGAGCGGAGTGCTTTTTCAAAATCATGGCACTCAAGCTGCCATTATTAAAGCGATTCAATTGTTTAGAGACCAAAACAGCTTCAACTCACCTAATGCAGCCAAGCAATCAAAGGAGTACAAAAAACTGGTAACGGCAGTTGCTGGGACTGTTGCAAAGCAACCTATTAACTACCTACAGAATGTGGGTGGTGGAGCCCTTCCTTTCTTGTATGAGCGCAACACCAGCTCTCTCACTCTAAAAATAGGGGTTGCTTATTGCTTAAGGCGATTTCAGCCTTTAATTCAGCAATTAGCTAGAAGCCGGTGGACCGAATACATCAAAAAGAATGCAAAGAACACACCTATTCTTGGGGAAAAGGATGATCTCAATAGCTTCCTCTTTGAAACTTCAAGAAAAACACTAGCGCTGGTTTGCAAGGAACTAAAAATGCTCTATGGATGCAAGTGCTTCTATTGTGACAAAGCAACATCAGAGCTTGAAGTAGATCACTTCATCCCCTTTTCCATATACCCCAGAGACCTAATGCATAACTTTGTCTTGGCCTGCCCAACATGCAATAGGAGTAAATCAGATGCCTTGGTAGCAAAGATTTATTTGGATAGATGGATTGAAGTAAGCATCAAGAACTCTAATGCCATTGTGGAAATTGGTGAATTGGTTGGTGTAGCAGCAAACCTTAAAACTAGTATGTCAGTTGCTAGATGGGGATATGAAACGGCGATTAAGGGCGGAGGGTCCGCCTGGGTAAGGCCCGGGGAATTTGAGATAACCCATCCAAAATTCTTAATAAAACTAACCAAAGATGCAATACTAGATTAATGTCAAAAAGCAAAAACACCTATCCCGAGTTGATTGCCCAAAAGTTATTAGATGAAATTGGAGTTAAATACACACTTCATAACAAAAAATTACCGGGGACTCCTGATATTTTTATTAAAAATTTAAAACTTGTGATCTTTGTGCATGGTTGTTTTTGGCATAAACATTCATGCCAAAAAATAAACAAAGATGATCAGATAATTATCGACAAAGATGTAAAAATAATTGAAGAAATTAAAGAACTAGGTTACGTGCCAATAATTCTCTGGGAGTGCGATCTTCTTAAGAATCAAATACAAGCAAAAAATAAACTGAAATATCTCATTGAAAAACTAAACAATCAAATTTTGGCTGAAGCTTTAGAGTGAAAAAACTCTTCATCCTTAGAAATTAAATCCATGATTTCAGCCGGTTTTAGTAAATTAAGATTTGCCGTTCCACCTAGCCGATTTAAAAAAGCCAAAGCGGTCCTGTAGTTGTAGTGGGTTACATCCTTTGCCGCTCCTTTTATGGCACGAGGTGCATCAAAGTAAATATTTTTAGGGTTATCCTTGTATTTTTTAAAGCTATATAAAAGTCCAGCTTGAAATGCGTTAGTTGAGAACTGAGTAGGTCTCTCCATAAAAGATGCGCGATGATCTGTATTAATTAATAAGGCCCTCAGCAATTCAGGTGCTGATCTTGGGTCCACATCATTTACAACCCTTGCATTCCACCAAAGGCGTCCTAATAAATTATTTCTCATTAAATTTCTTGAATCATTATTTTTAAGAAAATGTAGATTTATTGCATCATATAAGTCTTGATCACTTACGTCGTTTCTAAATTTTGTAGGATACCTTTTTTTAGCATACGGCAATGCATATACAAGAGAATAATAAGACCACATCCTAGAGTCTGCGGCTTGATATCTTGTAATATCCCGAAATGAACTAAAGACTATTTCAGAATTTTCTGCCTCAAAAAAATCATCTTTATTAGGCAGGTGAATTGTAGATAATTCCTGAATATCAACAGTACCAGTAGACTCGAATGATCTTAAGGATGAGTCTAGGCCATAGCCAGAAAATGAACCTTTAAGGTAGATATCCTTATCAGCAGCGATTGATTCATATAACGAAATAATTGCATCAGATTTTAAAAAAATTAACCCCATAGTTATTCATCCACCATAAACGTTTGATTAAGAGCTGACAGTGGATTTTTCAAAAGTTTTTGAGCCAGCTCAATTGGATCGCTACTTTCAGTAATTCTGTCATTAGTGACTTGAAGCTTCATTTCTAAAACCTTAAACCATAGATCTGTTTCGTCGTAATCACCAGCGATTACTTGAGAAATTAGATTGATAATTGCTGGAAAGAAAATTGCATTAATTAGCAGCGCTTTTCCCTCTTTGGAATTTTGGGCTGCCGTAAGAAGTCTTATTTGCTTTGGGTTCGCATATATTTGAACAGAATCAGGAGAGCAACCCATCCTCCAGGTTCCATCGCTCATATCATCCTTTGGGGCCCATTGGAATAATGAAATTACCGACTGGAATACTTCGCGCTCAATAAATAATTTAACGGGAAGTGCCTGGGAAACTAAATCACCCCTATGAAGTAGGAAATTCTCAGAAGATGCCAAAAATTCAGGATGAAATTTAGTTGACTTTAAATTAAAGGTTGCTGAATTAACAATAACCTCAACCGTTATAAATAAGTCCCCTTTTATATTTCGCATATCAACTTCTCTTCGACCATTTAGGTCTTGAGTGACAAGTGATTCGGCATAAAGAGTTTTCGGGCAAAAAAAGCTGACTACTAATGCCAAATCACGAGATAAAATTGCATCTCGAATCTCTTGAACGCCAATCATAATATGATATTCAATCTCATACAGATGGGTTGAACCCTCTGTTGCAATCAACTCAATTATTGTATTGATATCAGCATTAACATAATCAGAACTGTCTTTTCGCAGGACAGGATAACCAAAAGACTTTTTAGGATCAAATCTCATATGCGTTAATTAATATCGCTTCTTTGTTAACATTCTCAAGACGAACTTTTAGTGAAATTCTATCTTCCGGTCCATTAACTTTAAGCTTTATTCCTCCGTTAAAACGAACACCTGCGGACGTAGATATAACACTTACATACTCATCTGTATCAGCGCCTGAGATAAAGAATTTAAGCAATACCTCTCCTGAATAATCCACGGAAAAATATGTTTGAATCACATCATCATCCATATAGACCACCCTTGGATCAGAAACCTGACGCTCAACCCCTTGCGAGTTTTCACCGCCTCCTCCCGGAGTCGACACATCATCGCCACCACCAGGTTTAACCCTTTTTCCGCCACGGCCACCACCGGGATTTTCAGGTTTATCGTCGCCACCCTCCCCCGCGCCACCTTCCTCACCAACATTCTCAATCGTTCCAGGGTTTAACCTAGGGGCTCGAATTGATACAGCCTTCAACTTTTGAACAATTTTCCCATCGGGATTTAAATCAGTAGGGCCCGCGGTATTTGTGGAGTTTTGCCCTTCATATCCAAACAAATCGGATAAAAAGTCTACGGTACTAACATCAGCAAGGTCAGGCTGGATATGCTTGAGAAGCTGGTCACGGATTTTTCTTCCTAGATTTTTTAATAATCGAGGTCCCGTCTCCCTATCATACCTGTTTCCCTCAAATGCATTATGTTGTGGAGGTTCCATTTCTCTTAAAACTGCATTGCCTTCAGGATTTGTGCAGTAAACAACTGCAATAAAGTCTTTGGTATTTTGAAATTTTCTCAATGAAGGTATGTCATTTGCTACGATAAACATCCCATTTCTGAGAAATCCAACCTGCTTGGGTAAATTATCAGCTACGATAATTTTTATTTCGAAATTACCCAATGGCGACGGTAGTTGAGTTTGTTCTAGATGCGCACTTGGGTCGCTATAGGCCAAATAGAAGCATCCCGATGTATTAAAGGCCTCTAGATACTGTTCATCATCTAATTTCTGAAGGGAATTTTTTATAACAAGATTTTGAAACGTCTCTTTAATAGAGTTACGATCAATTGAATATTTCTCAGTTTTAACTTCTAAATTGCCATCATGAATTGCGGCGAAGAAATTTGTTAAAACCGCACCAACTAAAAGTTCTTGCCACTCCTTTGGCAAATTCGGCTCTATGACATATATATTTGTGCCGAGCCCCTCTCTTTTAAGCCAAGCGGGCAGATCTGAGGGCTCTGTGACCGGGAAAGCGTCTCTAACACCCCAATAACCTAATCCGTCATATTTAGTATCGCCCTCCTTGTGGGTTACCCAAAACGACATTCCCTGAGATATCAACTCATTCCCGTAGGTAGGATTCTTATACATTGTTGATACAAATGTAGTTCTAAGTGCAGAATTAACAACAGGAGCTTTCTTGCCAATTCCAAAAGAGCCAAGCCCATCAGTCTTTCCAGTTAAGCCGGAACCCTTAGTGTATGCATAAAAAGGTGTCGAATCATCATCAGCTGGGCCTGCCATTCCAGTAGTATTTGACTCTGAAATCCTGAAGATTGATATTGATTTTTTTGAAACAATCTCAATAGCTTCTTCCAGTTTCTTGCGAGTCCGATTATCGCCGTAATTCTTAGGTGTTGCGTGCGCCTTTACGAGTTTTTCCTTCAGTTGATCAACATTTGGAAACTCAGAGGAATTAATATCAAAAAGATCAAATGAGACAACAACGGGATCCTCATTAAGACGCGCATCAAGACTATTTTGGATAATCTCCCTAGCGAGCGAGCCAATAGGATTCTTTAAAAAATGTTCCGCGTCTCCATCATTAATGCCCTCCCAGCGGCCAGCTTTATTTTCAGGGAAGAGCCAGTTAGTGCTAGTCATAATTCTCTTTCAACAAGTTTAATACTCTATCAGCCACCAATCTGGAAATCGGGGGTGATACTGCATTGCCTATCATCGCATATCTGGACGTTGAACTTACATCGTCAGGAAAGATAAACCGATCATCAAACCCTTGGATGTTGAGACATTCTCGTTCGGTTAATTTACGAACCATTCCATTAGATATTATAAATGGGACATTGTGACCGCCATGACCCATATTAGCCGTTAAAGTTGGGCACATACCATCAGCAGCAAGACGAACCTCAAATTTTCTTAACTGGTAGATTTGATATGGCTTTTTATTGTTCTTTTCCATTATTAACCTCGAATACTTATTTTCAGGGTTGAGATAATAGGATGGATCAACCTCATCAAAGGGGTTAATAAACTCACTCAGAGGACGAAGTGGTACGTGCATAAAGTCAGACTGTCGAACGGGATTAAAATCATAGTGGTCAGCGCTAAGGCAAACCATAAAAAGGCGCTCTCTAGATTGTGGAATCCCTGTATGTAGGGCCGTGTTCAATAAAAGGGCATTTGTTTTATCAAACCAATAACCTAATTTTGCTATCTCCATAGAAATTTTTCTAAACCAATTACCTGATTGCCCCCTTAATAAGTTTGGGGCATTTTCTAGGACAATTACTTTAGGCTTCTTGGACTGAAACTCTGATACTAGGCGGATAATTTGAAAAAATAGTTGCCCTCTTGGGTCATCAAAACCACCTTGCAACCCGGCAATAGAAAAGCTTTGACATGGAAATCCCCCATGTAGTACATCGACAGTTGAAAGATCTTTTGCCACCACCCCTGCTATCGATCCAGCAATAAGTTTTTTTGATTTATGATTCTTGCTATACGTTTTAAGTGCCTTAGGGTCGAGCTCGTTTACGAATTCATTAACAAACCCTAGTGAGTTAAACGAATGGCAGATACCGCCTATTCCAGCAAATAAGCTTCCATGGGTAAATGCTGGCTTAACCTCGGCCGGATCAACATCATCAACCGTATTGGGATCTAAAACAGATTCTTGCATATATCAATTGGTTAACTTTTATTGAAATTTAAAATAAAAAACTACAAAATATAGGGCAAGTCCCCAATGGAATATCCAAGAGACTTTAGGGCGCTGTTTAGCACCCCAACTGATAATTCTTTTCTATTGCCCGGAAGAATCATTGTATCCCCATAACTATTTCTGAGTTTTACATGTGAACCCTTTCCGCCTGACACCACAGAAAATCCCTTGTTTTGATAAATTTTTATCATATCGTTTGTTGAGCACGGCTTAGGAAATATTTTTGACGGCAAAATTGGACGCGAGCCCCTTTTAACTATCGAGTAAATATTAGAGCGATTATTAAGTAGACTATGCATCATTTGAGTAGCGCTATGCCAATCTATGTAATTCTGCCTAGTAGCTAAAGTTCCCTCATTAATTTGGCATTGCAATAAGGAAACCCCATTCTTAAAGTCATTCTGAGATAAATAGTGTTCAGCCATTCGATACCCAGGAGGGTCGTATTTGAATGTGTCCTTAAGGTACCGTTTCGCCCCAATCATGATTGGGTAAGATATTGGATTTTTCCTTGAAAACTCAGATAACCTTCTATAAGAGTCGGCATTCGCCAAGGCCTCTTCCAGACAAGAATCAGTATATAAGGTTGGCTTGTATACGCCATTTTTATAACGCAAGTATTTAGAAGGAATTCCTTGAGAAATATGCAAGCGGATACCAAAACTTTCAACTTTATGATGGAAATGTTCATGCAGATAAAATGCTTGAAATGCCACCCTGATGACTGACTTAGAAAAAAGTTGGGGGCCCAAACTCGAAAGTGCCCTCGTATCCACATAAGAGGATATAGCTTTTGCAAGATTAATAATGCAATCCTCTCTAATGTAAATACCCCAATCATGCGCAAAGAAGTGAATCGGCTGATACCAAGCGCACATATCCCAAATACCAGCATCACCCCTAGAAATTTCTTCAGGCCAGATTTCATTCTGGTTTAGATTGCTGGCTCTTATGCCAACAATTTCAGTTAGCCTTTCTACAACATCTCCAGGCAACTCCCACTCGTTACTATTGCTAAAAAAATCTACATCAATTTCACATGGGTATTGATTTTCTGATAGAGTTTTTTCTTCATTATCCAGCTCCAGAACGTCATCCCTTTCAAGAATATTAATGATTGGCGTCATATCCATATTAGACTTTCAATGTTAAAAATATGCCTTCATTTCGGCAAAAGAAAGGGTTTTGAGCCCACCCATCTTAGCTAATACTGTATTCATATCTACCCATAAAGCATACGTGGCTTTAACATCTGCAAGTGCTCGATGTAAGTTATCTGAATGTTTAATTCCACGATATTCAAGCAATGTAACCAGCTTATGGTTAGGTGAATTCGGAAAAGCCCTTCTTGCCATCCTCATGCTGCAAGTAAACTGATAGCTTTTTTTGATTTTGGCTTTAACTAATTCATTTTTTAAGAAATTGTTATCGAAAGGTGCGTTATGTGCCACTAAAAATTCACCGTCAAGAAAGTCTGCGAGTTGACGAATAACAGAGGCATTATTTGGCGCATCCTCTAGCATCTCATTCGTTATTCCGGTAATGCTTGTAATTCTTCTTGAAACCTCAAAACCGGGGTTCATTAAACTTTGGAACTGATCAACAATTTTATTGTTGACAATTTTTAAAGCTGCAACCTCTATAGTCCTATCACCATTATCAGGCGATAATCCAGTCGTCTCAAAATCGACAATATAAAAAGAATTATTAGTCATTACTTATACTTTTTTATCCCATTTATTATTACAGTAGCCCTTAAAATCACAATCATTACATACCTTGATGGGGCGACAATTCATTGCATAATTTTTAGATTCTATTTTTTGAACAACGGAATCAAAGGCTGCTACAGTTTTACCTATATTTTCGCTATTTCGCTCGAATGTCACATAGGGTTTGTCATTTTTTGTACCCGTGTAATAAAGATGCATTTTGCTGACTTTTTTGCCGGTTTTCTCTTCGACTAAATGAGCGTATATTTCCAGCTGCCTTTGATACTGGCCTGAATTCCTTCCCGAGTCATCATCAGACTGCGCCTCAGACTTAAAGTCAACAATTTCAACCGTATCCCCAACTCCTTTTAGCAAATCAACGCTACCTACCAATACATAGCTTGGTTTTACCAGTGAAATTTCTAGCTCAGCCGCTTTAATTAAATTCCAATTTTCTTTTTCTCGGTTTGCATAGTTCAAAACCTGATCTAAGGCGGCCTTCTTGGTATTGGGAGCTAAAGAAATTCTGGAACTTTTTGATAAAAGCTCATAATTAACTTCGAACCAATAGGTAATATTTTCTTCGTTTATATGCCCTTCGTCACCTCTAAGTATGGACTTATGGATGTCTTCAATAGTTTGATGAACTAAGGTGCCGAAAAGCATTGGGGAAATACGAACCGGGGAAAACTCAAGCTCCTTAAACAGTCTGTATTGTTCTGGGCACTTTTCATAAACCAAAATATCCGACGTAAAGGAATATTGTTTTTTTAAATTTATTTCCTTTACTTTTTCAAAGTTAATTATCTTGTAATTGATTTTTTTTGAATCCCACCCCGGTAAGTTAGATACATGAGATCGAAACTCTCTACCCGGGATTGGCCATGCACTTCCCGGCCGGTTACCCCAAGATAAGACTAATAAATTTTGGGCCCTTGAGAAAGCTGTGTAATACAGTCTTTTAAAGTCGAATCCCGTAATCCTACCCCTCGGCTCAAAGGCACCATCTAATATTAAATTTTCATCAATGTATTCTTTAACGCTATCCGGCCTATCGTTGGGCTTGTCCCAAAGACTACCCACCACGACCACGGGATATTCGAGCCCCTTGGACTGATGAATTGTTAGGAATGAGACGCAACCGCTAGGCGCATATTCCTCATCTTCCTCGTACTCATCAATGCCGCCATCCTTTAAATAGGGCAAATAATCATTAAAAAACTTCTTAATATTTGCATCAAAATATTTGGGAATAAATACATTATTGATGTTGTGTAAATATTCAAACTTACTCAGAAAAGTAGAAAATTTTGATAAATTTCTTTGCGCCCTACCCTTATCAGGACCATTCATCGCATGCTCAGATAGAAAGTCTCCAAATAGAGGATGAGAAATTAATTGATAAAAAAGTTTGATGAAAGCATAGTCAGTATTATCAGTTAATTGGCTATGGTTGTCTTTTAGTGTTGAAATAAATTTAGCTAATTTTTTATTTTCACTTTTTAATAACTCTGCATCAAACAATGCTTCGCACTCGTTGTCGTAGTAATCCCAGATTGGGTTTGCATAGCTACTATTTCCTTGTCGAATATTTATATAACTAGGAAAGATTGATAAATACGCACCAATGATTAGTCTAACCTCAATTCGATCAAAATACATATTGGATCGCGGTGAATAGACTGGAATCCCATTGGACTCCAAATAATTAGATAGCTTTCTTACATTTGGATTATTCACCGACCTAAATAAGAAAGCCACCTGATTCCAATTATTAAGACCATTTTTTCTTAAGTGCAATAAAAATTGGAGAATTTCATTTGGCCAAGTATCCAAATCATCAGAGTCTACAGAGACAACAGATGGCGTATTCGCAAATTTTTTTTCGCTCGGCTGCATGTCCTTTATATACCTAAAAACCTTGCCTTTAGGCGCACTCCAGTCATGATCCGTCATCCATGTATTGTAAAAATTAATAATCCCTGGGTGCGATCTATAGTTGATTGAAAGTTTTACTTGTTTAGGCGAGTTCTTTTTAAACTTTTTTGGGAATTCGAAAATATTACGGATCGTTGCGCCTCGAAATCTATATAGTCCCTGGTCATCATCCCCAACAACACATATGTTATTTTTACTATTTATTAACTTATTGAGTATCAACTCTTGGATTGTATTTGTGTCCTGATATTCATCAACCATTATGAATTTTAATTTTGCCTGCAATTCTCTTTTTACACTCGCATTATTTTTTAACAATTCGTATAACTCATACTGAATTCCAGAAAAATCTAGCGCATTCAATGCTAGTAAGTGCCCTTGGTAGAGCTCATAACATGATGCTAATACTTGCATTCTAGGATCATCATCATTCGTTAAATTCTCGGTATCAATTGCCTCCTCTGTAACCTTATTAATATATGAGGAAACTTGTTGCGCCTTCCTCCAGATGGCTCTTTCAGTTGCCAGCAAATCAATATTTTTGATTTGCCTATAGTCATTCCACCATTTTTGAAAAACTAGGTATTGCTGATCAAATGGATCCAGCATAATAAAATTTCTTTTTAATCTAGTGTGATCTCTAAATTCCTCAAGAAATCTTAAGCAGATAGCATGGAATGTTCCAACGTACATCTCATGTAGATTAAAATTAATATTTAATTCTGCCAAACGATTGGAAATTCTTGTTTCTAGCTCTCGAGCTGCCTTTTCAGTAAATGTAACCACCATCAAAGACTCTGGTGTAGCATTCTTCTTTTGTATTAATTTTATGATTCTTTCAATTAATGTAAAAGTTTTACCAGACCCCGGTCCAGCAATAATTAAAACCGGCCCTTCAGTTTGATTTATTGCTTCAAGCTGGTCTTTGTTCGCATTTGTGGCCATAGTTTATTTTGATCTCAATCAAGATTTAATACTATTAGTATTTACAACGATTTGTTATTGCCACTCCCCCGTCTCCTCCATACCTTCTATATCCTTGGGGCAAATAGGTGGACCTAAGTAAAGGTGCTTCTTAAGCATAACCACTTCGTATCCACACTTGATACATATGGCTCCTGGTCTTTTGGGTGTCTTTTGGGCGGTCGGTATTGGCAGGCTTAGTCTGCCGTGAGGAAATGCTCCTAGCTTTTCGGTAATTCTGATTAGGTCTTGTTTGAGGTGGTCACCTGCTCCTGCGCTCCTCATAGGTCCTTTGAGACCTACGTTTAAAGCAATCTTCTTAAACCCTTCTCCATGACCACTTTCGCAGTTATCTACTGCATGAACTAGCTCATGGACTAAGGTATCCAGAAAATCTAATGGCGTTTTAAGGTGTGGGGCAATGAAGATTTGGTTGATACCATCTTCTGCAGCCTTTGATGGCCAGCACTGTCCGAGGTGACGCCCTTTACCTCCAGTGCTAGGAAAGCCCACCGATACTTTGACTTGTGGCACTACATGCCCCCTTAATTCGAATATAGGGGTGATGTGACCTACTGCAGCCATTAACCACTGCTCTCTATTGCCTTGGCTCATTTTATTTCTTTGCCTCTTCTAGTGGGTAAGCTTGCTGCGGTTTTCGGCCATTCTCATGAATTCGAGATCCATAGACTTTGAGGATTTAAATTCCCAATCTTTCGGGAAGGCAATCTCTTCTTTTCCCCAGCTATGGACCCTGGTCTCTTCTTTTTTGTCTACCTCTTCATCGGTTGCTGCAATGACGATGTGCTCCTGATCCGATACCTTTGGGTTTTTAGACTTAGCCCTCGTCTTACTATGTGGGTTTGGGTTTAAGTGAATGAAATCCATCCAATAGACTCTGAAGCTAGGCCCAAAGATTTGATCTACCAACATGGCGTCAGTATTGTTTGGGTTATCTTCGTTTAGTAGCATGATCTTGAGTCCTCTATGTACTAAAAACTCAAGGTACTTGCGTGCGGCTGCATGGTTATCAAAACTCACATTGAGCAATCCATCGCTTTCACACAGCTTTGATTGATCATGAAGATCAAAGATGAATTGGCCATAGCCACCTTGATAGCGCTCTATGACAGAACCTTTTTTCAATAAGACACAGACGCCCTCTATGAGTACAGGCATATCGACTCCAAATTAGGTTGTTGGGTATTGGTGATTGGTATTACTGGGGTGATGAAATGAGCTTATGGATGTCTGAGCTCATATATCGAGCCATCAAATTTATTTGTAAATTATTTACTTTTCTCATGATGTGAAACTCGACTATGTCATGCTATTAGTAGGCACTTAAATTCTCATCGCAGCAATTTTGAACGAGGAAAAGCATGACTCAGTCACCAATCCAAAACCCGAAACAATCCAGCTCTCGGACTTGGAGTTTGAATAGCACCTATAGCGCTAGCACCTTGCATGAGGTTGCCGACATGCTAGATCTCACTCGGGAAAGAGTCCGCCAAATTGAAGCCAAAGCTTTAATGAAAATTAGAAAACGCCTAGAAGCAAAGGGCGTTAGGGCAAGCGACCTGCTCTGAAGTTAAGTAATGAATAAATTTGTTCTAGCTCGTTTATTGAGCTTCAACCCCTCTATAAATAGCTCATTCACTGGGGGAACTGAATGACTGCTCAAGTTGCTGAACGACTAATTTATGGTGGCAATAAAGAGATTGGCTTGTTTAGCAATCCCTTGTCACTGTATCTAAAACAAACTGGGATTTCTTTTGTTTCTCCACACACGGCTAATTGGCGCGGGTATGTGGGCACTTGGAAGATCATTGAGCATTCTGGGGTTGAGCGTCTGTACCTAGTGAAACTGTCTGCTCACAAGTCTTATGAAGAGATTGTGGGCGTATCGGATGTCTTTCCTGGGTTTGATAAGGTTTTTGCCCACTGGTTTACAGGTCAGTTGCGCTGTCCACAAGGTGCCCAGCTGGAATATCGGCATATGGGTTACGGCAGCATCTACGAGTACGACCTCTTGATGGATTTTAAGCAAGGAGTGTTAGTTAATAAACACGCCAGGCATAACGAAGTGCCTCCAAAGAAAGAGGAAAAAGATATTCCATCCTTCTTAAGGAGGGGTCAATGATAGATGCACTATTAGCGTGGAGACCCCAGACTTGGGTGGACTACCTCTTGCTCTATATAGTCCCAGGCTTTGGCATGGCAATGTACTTACTCGTCAAGGCAATACGGGAGAGGCCTTCTGAATTTGCTAGAGGTCTTCTAAACGTATTGGGTAAAAAACTCACTCTAGTTGATCGAATAAAAGATGGGGCTGTGTATTGCTTTGCATTAGCATGTGTTTTATTGGGCTGGCCTGGCTTTGTGATTTGGTACTTCAAGAATAAAAAGGCTGAAGTTGCTAGGCAAGAATTTCAAGATCGTCCTGAGTTTGATTGCGCTCCTGAGTACCTTGTTGCGGTAGTAAACCCCGTTGATGCAGAGATCACAAGTTATGTCATCGATCCCCTTGGCAAGGTTCCTGCCCTACCCTTTGGGCATCTGAATAAAGCTTGGGGAAACTTTTTAGCAAACATGCTCGATGAGCAAGATGAACTGTGGTCTTTCTATATTCCCATGGGTAGCAAAGTCGGCAAATATCAAAGAATGTGTAGGGCTGAAATTCGAGGATATGCCCAAGTTCGGGATGGCAAGATCTTGGCTGAATTTATAACTGAATCGGATTAGCTCATTATTTGAGCTTTTAACTTGTTTTAATGACTTTATGGATTAGTTGCTTTGTTGTTTTAGTGATCACCGGGATCAGGTATGAGTGCCCCTAGATCAAAAGACTAGATTGATTTTCCTGTCTTTCTCATGAGAAAACCATACCAGCTTGTGTACTCTAATGTTCCAATTTACTTGGAGCTACCTTTCGGGTACGAGCAAGCCGACAGCCGGGAAAGACCGGCAATTTCATTTTACTGGCACTCAAAATATTCATACCCAATTTCATCTTCAAAATTGCTACCAATGATGTTGACGTAATCTTCTTTCAGCAAGACAGAATTACCGGTTTGTTTATCAACGCCACAATTTCCGTGAATAATTATCTTGGGAAGCACAAATCCCTTATGACGATAGGTTCCAGCCGTAATCTTTGGTAACTTGAGCATCTCGTTAATCCCAATATAAAGTAATAGCTCGAAAAAGGTGTCGCCCTTGTCGCTCGTTTTATTTGCTAAGTGACTTATCCAAGATTTAAATTTCCTTATGACAGCAGTCTCTATTGATACGTCCCAGTTGTACGCATAATTCTCGACCGAGATTTCCTCATCATGGGCAATTGGACCCCCAAAAAGTAATTCAATCCTTGCCATACTTAAAAAATGCCTCTACTCATAAAAAATCTGTCCGCGCATATCTTTTATGAAGACTTGGTAGAAGTCCTTCCAGTTCTGTAGCTCTCTTGGTTTGCAAACTGCTGCTGGTCTTTGAACTGTAAATAGCCTAACTATGGTTACATTGTTATCTTCTAGGTGATAGTCAGCGCTGTACTTAATCCCTCCTTTGTCATACTTCACGGGTGATGGGATGCGGGTTACCTTTGAATTCTTTGGAAACTCAATGACATACCCTTCTCTCACTGTCTTGGTTGCACAGCGATATGGGCGTGTAAATACCTCTGGAGGTCTATCGTTAGCTATGGAAGCTAACTCCCCAGGCGCAAGCCCTACTGGCACCATCATCGCGCCCGGCCCAGGAAAATTGCTCACGGCATCAAGCGTAAATTGGGAATCTGTTTCTAAGGGCTTATCTAAATCGTAGACCGAGGTAGCTTTTAACCTTCCCTCACCTGTGTGCCTAAACTTAGCGAGCTGATTACCAACCATCTTTTCTGACATGGTGGTCCCTACACCTTCATACTTATATCTAGCGGCAATCTCAGCACTTCCAAAGTAACCCGTATGAGCTGAACCCTTAATTCGGCCGTCCTTAAGGATCGTCATTGAAATACCAGTTACCGTGCGATTTTGTTCTTTATCAGGCTTTGGAGTGCGTCCGATGATCCCAAGAGTTGTGACGAGCGTCGGTTTATCAATCTCATCGTCTGGTAATGATCCATATGGCGCCATCTCTGCGGTAGAGTCTAAATAGAGATTCCATGCGGGTATATAAGTGATGACGTGATTGAAGGGGCCAATCACGGGATACTTAGGCACGGTATAACTACTGCCTGAGTTGATCATTGCACTACTAGCGCTAATCCCTTTAGCAGAAAGCAGTGCAATTAATAATGCGTTGTGATCTTTGCAATCACCATAGCGGTTATCAATAATGCTATTGGCATCGTGAGGAGTAATGCTGCCGTCATCTAAATAGATCGCTACATAACGAATATTGCGCGAGACCCAGTTATAGATAGCCCTAGCTTGCTGCTGTTTGAAGTCTTTTTCAGACTCTTTTACATCCTTGGCCTCCCCATCCTTTGCCGGCTTAATGCCTTTAGTAATCTCATCGGCTAGCTTTTGAACTTGGGGTGTTACTTTTACCTTATCTTTAATTTTGGCTTCATAGACTTTTGCAAATGCCGCCTGGCTTGGGAAGGTGGATATATAGATATGCGGTGCGTAGTCATCTAGAGCGACCTCTAATTGTTCTTTCGCGGCAAACTTGAGATTTTTATAGGTAAAACGCATGCGCTTAGTGCCATCGCCAATGACTTCCTCATCTCCACCGCCGATACCCTTGGTATCAACATAAAGCTTGAGATCTTCTGGATAGGTTAAGGTGTATTCAAAGCCTTGATTCTCAACATAAGGCGCGAAGTTGAACTTGGTATAGAAATAGCTTGGCAAGAGCGGCTTAAAAGTAGTGAGTTTGGTTTTGTAATACGTCTTAGACCCTGGGGTCACATTAGGAAAGACAATAATTTTGTGCTTTTGATCGGAGAAGAATGCGGCGCCCTGACTGTTATCGTCCTCTACCGTTCTGATGGCCGATTGTTGGACTGATATCTTTTTGCCTTGGGGCGTAATCGTATAAGCCTCAATAACTTCAAGACTGGCCGTACTCGAATTAAAAGGTAGATCTGCTGACGATGCCGAATCCACAATTAATTGTGACTTCACGAGTTTGGTGAGCTCATTAATTTCCACTACTTTGCCATCTGGGTAGATGGTTTCATTCACAATGTAGCGCTCTATGGCTGATAAGGGCTCTAGATCTGAGTTATTGGCACTCGTTACTCCTACATATGCCAATCCAAATAAAGTGGCAAAGGTTATGAATACCGCTACTGCTGACTGAATAATAGCCTTCATGGCTTATCCTCATAACTGCGATTGGAATAAACAATCTCTCCAACCTCAGTACCCACTAGGTAAGCAGATCTAGTCTCCGGATCAAACCCTAGCCAATCACAAGCAAGTGTTGCCCCGCCGAATAATCCCTCGCAAACACACATATCTTTCCAATATTTCTTGCCGTCTTTTTCAATGATGCCCTCAAACCCCATCGCCTCCCATCGCTCAACAATAGATTCAATATCTCTTGGACCCATAGCCCCATCGCGAAATAAATGCTCGTCAAACCAGACACGACCATTCATGAGATTCTCATGATCTTTTAGGCATTGCTCCCACCCGCCAGGATATTTCTGGCGAATGGTTTCAATGGGAACAATGAAATCAATAAACTCGGTTGCAATTGCCATATCTAGTCCTGGTATTTGTTATCTACGTACATAAGAAAGGATGTATGCCTTGCGTTTACT
>Ga0118677_10007935_pt1 | contig 17281 bp, 13 predicted proteins | sample AliMusrvi5mmetaG_FD_86154 | JGI IMG/M metagenome (GOLD analysis project Ga0118677, IMG submission 86154) | reverse complement strand
CTTTCAAGAATACCGAAAGCTACTACGCAACCGCCGCCCATGAAATAACTCACTGGACTCGGCACCCGTCACGCCTTGACAGGAGTTTTGACCAGAAGCGGTTTGGCGATTCCGGCTATGCAATGGAAGAGCTTGTTGCCGAAATCGGTTCAGCGTTTCTTTGCGCTGATCTGGAAATTACCCCAGAGCAGCGAGAAGATCATTCGGCCTATATCGAGTCATGGTTGAAGGCATTGAAGAACGACAAGAGGGCGGTTTTTACCGCCTCTTCCCATGCGCAAAGGGCTACGGATTATCTGCATGGGTTACAGGCAAGCAAAGAGCCAGCGCCGAGTTCTTGAAAAGGCTTGCGGAAGCAAAGACCACTCCTTTCACTTTCCCGCAGTCAGACAGCCGCTTTCGCCCAACAATGTGACGCGCATAGGTGGGTTTCTCTCCCCGCCTTCTTGCCCATCTGATCTTGCTTCCTTCGGAACAATGGAGGCGACACGAAAATGGCATTTTGGCCATCGCGCTGAAATATCAGCGTTGACTTTTGCGGCACCATCAAGACCTCCCAAGGTTACTTGTCTCACATCCTCAATCAGCAAATCGGCGTCCTTGGGCATGTTTTTTGTGTTTGTGGGAGGAACAATAGTTCTTAGCACAAACTCTATTCTTGTTGGCGCAACGGTATCGTTCGTGCCGATAGGCAAAGACGTTGTTTCGGCGTGCAGAGAAGGGGTCATAAAATTCAACGCAACAAGAAGGGTAATGAGACAGACGAAACAGAGCTTATGTTTATGCATAGTTTTCACCAAAAGCAATTTTGCGCTGAATAGTTGAGCACGACATAACCAGCACTCCCTATTGCTCCCGTTGCTCCCGTTACTCCTACATAACCAGCACTTCCACCTCCACCTCCGCCGCAGCCGCCCGCGCCAGCCGGAACAGCGCTGCCACCCCCTTCGACCGCTCCATCGGAGGCCGGTTCAACCCGCCGCTCACCTCCACCGAACACCGCTTGTCGAACGGCCGCAGCGCCCGGAACTGCCGCTCCAGCCGGACACTGTCGCGCAGCTTCGGAACCCGTATATCCACATGCGCTTCGGCGCTTTCCGCGATCACGTTGGACCGCGTCCCTCCGCTCACCGTCCCCGGATTCACCGTCACCCCGCGCGCCACGTCCGTGAACCCCGCGATCACCCCGATCTGCCGCGCCAGTTCCACCACCGCGCTCGCGCCCTTCTCGAAATCCACCCCGGCGTGCGACGCCACCCCGCGCACCCGGACCCAATAATCGCCGATCCCCTTGCGCGATGTCTTCAGTTTCCCCGTGAGCCCCGTGCCCGGCTCCAGCACCAGCACTGCCTTGCTGCGTCTTGTATTCTCTTCCGTCAACTGTCGCGATGTCGCGCTGCCCGTCTCTTCGTCCGAATTGATCTGCAGCAGCACCTCATGCGGCAGGGCGATATCCCTTTCCCGCACCACCCGCATCGCGTGGACAAAGATCGCCAGACCCGCCTTCATATCGAGCACTCCCGGACCCCATAGTCGCCCCTCGGCCGATCGGAACGGCATCGTCCGCAGCGTTCCCAGCGGCCACACGGTATCCCCGTGCCCCAGCGCCATCACCTGGCCCTGCTTCTTGCGGCCCGGCAGCCGGAACTTGCAGAGCAGGTGCGTCCCCGCCATCTTGCAGGTGGCCTCCCCCTGCAGCGAATCCGCGAACAGTTCCATGAAACGTCGCAGGTCCGCGGGAGAATCGCTGGGCGACTCGCACTCCACCAGCGTCTGAATAAAACTCGTAATGCCTTCTGACCCTATCGACATATATTCCCTGGCTGAACCATTTTTAATCACCCGGTTGCACACTCTGTCTTGACACGGATAGTCTGTCAATCCCATGATGAGGTAGCGAGAATCAATTATCGCCGGGGCTGTCTGTCAGCTCGGACAAGGAACAGATCCATGAAATTCAAACTTCGTAATCTCATTTCAGCTGGCCTCATCTGCGGCGCGGCCATCTCTCTGCCCGCCGGAGCCTTTGCTGCCGATGCGGCCGCCGGCGCAGCCGTTTATGCCAAGTGCAAGAGCTGCCACGGCCCCAAAGGGGAAGGGAATCCCGCCATTGCCAAGGCAATGGGCGTGACCATTAAACCGCTCGCCGACGCCAGCGACGATGCCATCAAGGGCGCGGTCGCAAAGGGCGCCGGGAAGATGAAACCGATCGCCGGCGTGGCGGGCGCGGATCTCGACAATCTGATCGCCTACATTCACTCCCTCAAATAGTAGAGAAATCCGGCACCGAACAAAAACGGCCCGCGCTGTGTGAGCAGCGCGGGCCGTTTTTTATGGCGTCTACCGGAACAGCGCCACCAGATCCACCCCGGACCTCGCCGGCGCCGCCTTCGCGACGATCACCGGTTGCGGCCCCTGATTCTGCGCGATCTTGTTCACATGGCACTCCGAACACGTGTTCTGGAACGTATGGCACGTCAGGCATGACCGCACGTCGAGTTGCGCCGGCAGTGCGTGTCCGCCGGCCTTGAACAGCGGCAGCGGCTGATGGCTCCTCGGCAGTTCATTGTGACAGTCGCTGCAGTAGGCGGCCGTGTGGCAGGTCGCGCATTCCGTTCTGTCGAGCGCGGCGTATTTTCCGTGCAGATCGTCTTTCCAGCGGGACGTATGGTTCACCGGACGCATCACCTGATGGCAACCGTCGCACTGCACTTTGGCCGTGACCGACGGCGTCACGTTCAGATGGCAAACGGCGCATTTTGCATTCGGCGCCGCCGCCTCCGAAGCGTGCTCCCGGCGGAACGCTTCCGTATGGAAATCCGGCTTCACGTTGCGCGTGTGGCTGTTCGGCACGGCCGTCGCCGCCACCGTATCGGAGTGGCACGTCTGGCAGTTCCCCATCCGGAACTTCGCGTTCACGGCCCTCGCCGAATCGTGACACTGCACGCAATCGAGCATCTTCGGCAGGGACAGAGTCGTCACGCTCGTGCTGTGCGGAATCTCGTAATGGCACGTCGTGCAGTTCACTCCGAACTGCTCTTTCGCCTTGAAATGCGGCAGGTGCGAGAAGGAGATGTTGATGTATTTGCCGTTCACCGTCTGCCGGCCATTGGCAAAACGCCGGGCCTCGGTGAAGCCGGGGTTCTCAATTTCCTCCGGCGTATGGCATCCCCTGCAATCCTCGGCCGTCAGGGCGGCCGTCAACTGCGGTTTCATGCCGGGTTTGGCATGGCACGTCGCGCACTGCTCATGGCCCGGGAACGACGCGAAAACACCCTTGGCATCGAACTTATGGCAAAAGGTGCAGTCGGCCCGGAACCCGGTTTTCGCATCCACGCGCGCCTTCTGATCCACGTGTTTGGCGTGCGAGAACTCGAACAGCACCGCCCGCGTCCCCTGATATCTCGGAAAGGGCAGCAGATCTTCCGAACTGGTCGGCGGAAACGTCTTGTGGCACTGTTCGCAGACCACCGGCTTCAGCTCTTTGGTGAAATCGTCGCTGTGGCAGGTCATGCACTGGTCGTGCCCCGGCCGTTTCAGGGTGACCGAGCCTTCCTTCACCGCGACATGGCAGAGACCGCAATCGAGCGTGCCGCCCAGTTTGTCTTTATGGAAAGCATGCACGAAAAACTCGGGTTTCGCGGCGCCCGAGGGAGTCGCCGCGGGCTTTTGCGCCAACAGCGAACAGGCCGTAACGGCGAGAGACAGAAGGATCGTGGAACGTGACAAAGGATTTTTCATGGTCGCCTGGCTCAGTACTTCCAGTTCACGCCCAGCCGGAAAACCTGAGAATTCTTCAGATCCGGCCGGAACAGGTAAAAGTCGTTGTCCAGACTGTAGTCGAAGTAGGCGCGGGTTCGGCTGTCCAGCCGCACCCACGCACTGCCCAGCAGACCGCTCCGGTGCAGATTGTTGAGATAGAAAAACGCGTCCTGCATGCTGATGCGCCGGTAATAGACGCCCCCGCTCAGACTGTATTTGCCCTCGCCGAACGCCCGGCGGATTTCGCCCGTCAGATCCTTCACGCTCGTCTCGCCCGTCGAGCTCAGATTGTCCAGCGTCGTCACGCTGAGCGGACTCAGCCGGTCGGAATTCCGCTGGTGATACTCGAAAAACGTCTCGATCTTCCGGAACGGGAAGTACTGGCCGTTGAACCGGTAATCCTCGAATGAGGTGTCGTACGGCCCTTCGTTGATCCGGTTGTTCAGCCGTCGCACCACGAACGCCGCGCCGGCCCGCAGATTGCCCAGAATCTGCCGGTGGGCTTCCGCGTTGAGCTGCGAATACTGCGAAATGGGTCCCAGATACAGCCGGTACAGCGGATTCTTCGCCGCCAGATCTTTCACGTCGGACGTGTAATCGAACGTGTAGTCTTTATCCGTCAGTTTCTGAAAAAATCCGAACCGCAGCGTGTCCCGCCCGCTTCGGGAACTGTAGATCCCGAAAGCGTCGAAATCCACCGGAGCGCCGCCGTAAGCGCGCAGGGAAGAGCGCACTACCCAGCGGTCGTTCAGCCGCTTTCGCACGATCACCCGGTTCGACCCCTTGATATACCAGAGCGTCTCGAGTTCCACCGAAGTCGTCGGATTGATTTTAATATTCAGATTCGCTCCCCCGATGCCGCGCTGCCGCGGATCGGAAAAGAAAGAAAACCGCCGCCCCCCGAACAGGGTCAGATCGTAGCCGGGCTTATTGAAAGAAACCGATACGCCGTCGAAGGACGCCAGTTCCGCCCCGTAAACGTTCAGCCGCCCGAACTGCAGCGAACTGCCCGCCAGCGCGCCGTCGGTGGGCTTACTGTTGATCTCGACCGTGGCATCCAGAAACTCCCAGAGCCGGCTCCCGTACGACGTCTCCACCACGTTTTCGGCCGGCGATCCGATCCGAACCTTGTTGATGTCCTGCCGGTATCGCAGAGAGAAATGCGTGTTCACGCGGTCCGAGCCATAACCCCGCGTGCCCGTGCTGATAAAGGATTCCACCCGGTTCGACCCCGGCTGAAACGCCGCTGTCGACGGTATGCCCGCCGGATTGAACGTCCCGGTGTCCGGCGCATTGATCACGCCGGAATACGTCGGATTGCCCGTGAAATTCGTCTGGAACCGCTCGTAATTCGTCCGGGTCTCGAAGAAGAAGTGATTCAGGAAATCCCCGACATCGCTCGTCTTTGTCGTGCTTTGAACCGGAACCAGGGCGGGGTCGGCCGGCGCCGCGGCGATCGGCCCCGCGATCAGTTGGTCCCACGCTGCTCCGATGTCCTGCGGACGCTCCGCCGGTTTGGCCGTTTGCGCCTGCATGCCGCCGGCGGCCAAAAGAAGAGTCAAACAGAAACCGCTGGGACAAAAAACAGATAGTCGGGACATTCCGTGTCAGACCTTTTTACTCATACTGAATCTTCAGACCTATTTGTACAACACTGCGGCGCTTCTTCCAACTGTTCTGAGCAAAATGGAACGCTTTAATGACCTAACCGCGCGAGCCGCACTTTCGCCAGCTGGATTCGCCACGCATAAGTGTCGCTGTGCCACTGCGTCGCGTCCAGATAGGCCTGCAGTTCCTCCGCCTGTTTGGCCTGATTACCCTGTTCGGCGTAAATCTCCGACAGAGCCCAGTGAACGTGCGCGTTGTTCGCTTTGTCGCCCGTCAATGCTGTGTAATCGGCGGTAACGGGCGAAAGCTGTAGTTCTTTCTCATAGGCCTCGATCGCCTTTTCGAGAAACGCCTCTTTGGAGGCCGCGTCCGCCGCGTTCTTCGCCTTGACCTCCCAGGCCTCGGCGATCAGCGCATTCACGCCCAGCCGCAACGCGTCGATCTGCAGCACTTCCTCATAAAGGCCGATCGCCACGTCCGGCGTGTCTTCGATAATCAGGTGCGCCAGCCGCAGCCGCGGCGTGAACATGCACGGCGCCGGATTGACATTCGGCGAAACCGGCGGCGCCGTCCGGAAAATCTGACAGGTGCCGTTGCTCAGGCTGTTCATCGACAGAGCTTTCTGGTAATCCGCGATCGCCGCCGGAATGTCTTCCAGATCGTCCTGATTGTGAATGCCTCTCTGCACGAACTCCCACATGCTCGAAGGCGTCGTGATCTTCAGCAGATTCCAGTCCACCCGGCCTTCGAAATTGAACGGATTCCGGTTCAGATAATTCGGATTGTCCGCCTGATACGTCACGCCCGGAACGTAGGGTCCGTCGCCGGTCGTCACGGCTCCGGTCACACCCTGGGCGGCCGCCGAAACGGCCCCCCCCAGAATGAACAACGCAATCCTGACCATGTTCTGCATCTTCATTTCGCACCTGCCAGACTGACCGTCGTTTCCGAAGCAGCCAGGTTTCTATTCGTCTTCAGCAGTTGATCGATCGTCGCCTCCGTGACCAGTTGCTTATCCCCGCCCGGCCCGTTCGGCCCCGTCGTCTTCGCCAGATAGCGCACGAACACCGGCGGGAAGTGCTCATCGTGAACCACCGCCCGCACATGCAGCGGCGCTTTCAGCGTCACGCCCATCTCGTCCAGTTCCGCCTGCGTCGGCAGTGTGAACCGATAGCGGAACTGCCGCGGTACCAGCGGCTGCAGCGACCGGTAATTGTCCACCGTGTTCGCCGTCGCCGCGTTGAACGTCTCTTCGTAATGAGGCGTCTGCGCCACCAGCGGCTTGCCGTCCGCCCCGTTGCGCCCGATCTGCGTGCCCGGCAGGTAGATCACCGTCAGTTCGTTCCGGAACAGCACCAAACCCTGATCGATCCCCGAGTACACCCGGTCGTCCGGCCCGTTGTCCGGCCCCAGCTCGAACACCAGGTTCTTCGACCCGTTGTTCGTCGCCCCCGCCACGTAACTGCCCACCGGCACCGCGTGACCGCCATCCACAACCGCATGGATATGCTCGTTATCTTCATCGTCCAGGTTCCCGTCGGGCTTCATCTCCCCGGTGTCCGGATGCGGCTTATCCACCAGATAGCCGGACTGGTACAGCATAAAACCGTTATCGTCCGTCACCTGCAGCTGCACGTAGGCCGTCCGTTCCTGCGAGAACCCTGCCGGATACCGGTGCCCCGTCAGACTCACCGCGTCCAGACGCACCACCATCTCCTTGCCCAAAGCCGCCTGCGGATCCGTCTTCGCCACATCGATGCGCGCCGCGTTCTCCAGCAGCTTCTGCCGCCGCGTCGCCAGCGCCTTCGGTATCCCGTACTCGTCCACGCCCGGCTCGTACGGATCCGGATAATCCGCGCCAAGTCTCGCCTTCAGGTCCGCCGCGCTCAGAACCGGCACATCCGTGCCCGTAAAGTGGTGATCCACTACCGCCCTCTTCGGCAACTGGTACCCCTCGTCGGTCGAAATACCGGGCACCGCCGCATAGTTCTGGGCAAAAACACCCGGCGTCGCGCTCGTGATCTTCAGATTGCCCACCTGATAAGTGGAGTCGCCCCCGAAAGGAAACGTCGACATGTGGCAGTCCTGGCACCGCACTACTTTTCCGAACGGATTGTTCGTGCTGTTGTACGCCCCCGTCTGCCACTCCGTGCTCAGATTCTCCAGCCGGAAGAAGGGCAAGGACGGCGAATTGACGTTGTACTCGTAGTTCTGCAGATCGCCCGGGCCGCCGCCCGGCAGCCGGACATCGTGACACGCATTGCAGAAGGCCGAACTCCGGATAAAGGCGATTTTGCCCTGGTCGTTGCTCGAAACATGGAACTGATTCTTCGCGTTCACCGGGAACGGAAAGGGCCCGACTTTCTCGATCGAACTGTTAATCACCAGGCTCGTATTGGCGAAACTGTCCCGCTTAAAGCTGCGGTTCAGATCGGGCCCGCCCACATTGTGGCAGAAGTCGCAGCTGATCCCCGCCGTCGAAAGAGACGGCTTCGATCCGGCCGGCGGCGGTCCGCCGATCGTCTCCGGTAAAACCTGCTTCCCGGTTACCCCGTCGACAAAGTGATAGTCGCGCAAAGGCCGGAACAGGTCCGGGCGGAACGCCGCGCCGGTCGGAATTTCGGGAATTTCGCGCTTCGAGGGATCCTCCCCCAGACGCTCGACATTCGCCGCATGACAGGTGAAACAGAAACCCGCGCGCAACTGCAAACCGTCCTTCAGAACCGGAGTCGTGAACATGTTCGTGTTGAACGGCGAGCCGTCCGCCAGCTTCTTCGTGCTGTCGCCGTACACCGGTCGCAGCAGTCCGCCCGTGATCAGATTGGCCGAAGTCTCCAGCCCGTTGAACAGCGGACTCACGTTCCGGTAGCCCGATTTCACCGAACTGCGCAGCTCGTCGAACTGCCGCTGATGACACGGCAGACAGTTGGTGGGAGGTTGAATTTCCTGTGCCTTCAAAGGGACTTCCGGATTGTTCCGGACCCTGGTCTGTGCCGCCAGTCCCGCGGCGGTGATGGCCAGCGCGATAACAACTGCGTAACGTTTTTGCATCGTTTGATTCATCCGACTTCTAACAGTATGAGCCGATAGTTAGTAGTGATGTAAAGAGAAAAAACGTTTCTCCACACTCGTTTTTCTCTGGCCTTCCGTGGCCTTATCCTGGTACCCTGACATCAGTTGCACGTTAAAGGCGGTGGGTATGCTGTTCGACGATATGAGGGAAATCCAGCATCGGTTCGGGTATCTTCCCCCGGATCAGATGCTGGAACTATCGAAAAAACAGGAGATACCTCTATATAAGATCAACGGAGTCGCTGAGTTCTATCCCGAGTTCCGCCTCACGCCGCCTGCTCAGGCCGTCGTCGAAGTCTGCACCGATATGGCATGCCACCTCCGCGGCGCGGACACCTTGTGTTCCGATCTGGAACAGAAGTTCGCCAAAATGGGCAAACGCGCCGTCGAGATCCATCGCCGCTCCTGCCTCGGACAGTGCGACTCCGCCCCTGCCCTCACGCTGAATGAGGTGGTATTCCGGAACGTCTCAACGGAACTGGCCGAGACTCACATCCAGGCCAAACTCGCAAACATTGACCTGCCCGTTCCCGCCTTCGAACACCAACCCGTCACACTTCTGGCCGACCCCTATCGGGTCCGGAACGGCGAAAGCGTACCAGAACGGTATTCCGCCCTCCGCGCCCTCGTCGCCTCCCGGGATTTCGACGGTGTCATCACCACCCTCAAGGACGCCGGCCTCGGCGGCATGGGCGGTGCGGGCTTCCCCACCAGCATCAAGTGGGATGTGGTCAAAAAGGCGCGCGGCGACGAAAAGTATCTGGTCTGTAACGCCGACGAAAGCGAGCCCGGCACCATCAAGGATCGCTTCATCATGACCCACCTGCCCCACCTGGTCATTGAGGGCATGATCGTCGGTGCTCTCGTCTGCGGCGCCAAAAAGGGCTTCCTCTACATTCGGCATGAGTACAAGGAGCAGGAAGCCATCCTCCGCGCCGAAATCGACCAGTGCCGCCGCGACGGTCTCCTCGGCGAGAGTATCCTCGGCACCGATCTCTCGTTTCACCTCGACATCTTCGTCAGTCCCGGCGGCTACATCTGCGGCGAAGGCAGCGCGCAGCTCGAAGCCATTGAAGGCAAACGCGCCGAGCCCCGTAACAAACCGCCGAATTCCGCCACTGTAGGTTTGTGGGGTAAACCGACGGCTCTGAACAATGTCGAAACATTCGCCAACGTCCCGCAGATTCTCGCCAACGGCGTGGCCTGGTTTAAAGCCCAGGGCCGCGACGGCGCCGCCGGCCTCAAGTTTATCGGCGTCTCCGGCGATGTCCAGCGCCCCGGCGCCTTCGAGATCCCCATGGGCATTCCCGTCTCCGAAGCCATCCTCGGCCTCGCGGGCGGCCCCGCCCCCGGCCGCACCGTGAAAGCCTTCTCTCCCTCCGGCGCCGCCTCCGGTTTTATCCCGTTCGACAAGTTCCGGGATACCCATCTCGATTTCAAGTCCATGCGCGCCGCCGGCACCATGCTCGGCTCCGGCGCTATCGTCGTCGTCGACGACTCCCGCTGCATCCTCGACATGACCCTCAACGCCATCATCTTTTTCCGCAATGAGTCCTGCGGAAAATGTGTGCCCTGCCGTGTCGGTTCGCAAAAACTTGTGGATATCCTCGTCGGCTGGACCCGCGTCAAAGGCGCGCCCTCCGACCTGCAACTCGTCGCCGACCTCGCCGAAACCATGGAGCAAACTTCCATCTGCGGCCTCGGCCAGTTCGTGCCTTACCCCATCACCACCGCCTTCAAACACTTTCGCGAAGAGATCGACGCCCACGTTCTTCATAAAAACTGCCCGGCCGGCGTCTGCCCCATCGCCTCTGCCCGGGCACAAGGACAAGCCGTTTGATGAAGACTCTTGAACTCACCATCGACGACAAACCGGTAACAGTCGAGGAAGGGACCTCCGTTTTCGATGCCGCCCGCCTGCACGGCATCGCCATCCCCGTCCTGTGTCACGCCCAGAACGAACGGCCCATCGGCGTCTGCCGCGTCTGCACGGTGGATTGCGGCGACAAAGTCCTGCAGGCTTCCTGCGTTCGCCCCGCCGAAAACGGGATGAAGGTCTTCACCGCCAGCGACAAGGTGAAGAAACACCGCCGCATGATCCTCGAACTGCTCCTTTCGGATCACCCGAGCCCCTGCGCCCGCCAGCGCGTCAGCGGCGATTGCGAACTGGAAACCCAGGCCGCCGCCGAAGGCATCGTCGCCCCCCGCTTCAGCAAACGCGTCTCGCCCCGCGGCCAGGACGACTCTTCTCTCGTCATCTCCGTCGACCACGAAGCCTGTATTCTCTGCGATCGCTGCATCCGGGGCTGCGACGAAATTCGCCAGAACAACGTCCTCGGCCGCGGCGGCAAAGGCTACAACGCGGGTATCGCCTTCGATCTGAACCGTCCCATGGGGAACTCGTCCTGCGTCAGTTGCGGCGAGTGCATGGTCTCCTGCCCCACCGGCGCCCTCACGAACAAAAGCGTGGTCCGCACCGTGCTTCCCGGCGGCGATCCCGTCGGCGTCGAAGAGCTCAAAACCCTGCCCTTCTTTCAGAAGGTCTCCGGAACTTTCCTCGATCTCAACAAGAACGCCGTCATCCGCCGTCACTTCAAAGCCGGTGAAGTCATCTGCCGCGAAGGCGACTACGGTTCCACCGCCTTCTACATCCTCGAAGGCGAGGTCGAAGTCTTCCTCTCCTCCATGTCTTCGAAAAAGGAGACGGCCAAAGAGGCTCCCAGCCTCTTTGAAATGTTCGCGCACGTCTTCTCGCCCAAAAAGAAGCCTGGCTCCCCGGCACAAAACGGCGGTAATATCCCCATCGACTCCGTCGTCGATCTCTCGCTCGACAACCCCGTCGCCCGCCTGGGTCAGGGCGACATCTTCGGCGAGATGACCTGCATGAACCTCTACCCGCGCTCGGCCACCGTCCGCGCGAAGACCGATTGCGTCATGCTCGAAATGCTCCGCAACGTCCTCGACGTCATCCAGCGGAACAAAACCCTGCGCGCCGAAATCGAGAAGAACTACCGCAAGCGCGCCCTCGAAGACCACCTCCGGACCGTCTCCGTCTTCTCCTCCCTCAGCCCGGAATTCATCGAGAATCTCTCGCGGCGCGTCGAACTCGTCCGTTACTCCCGCGGCGAGGTTCTCTGCCGGCAGGGCGAAACCGCGCGCTACTTCTTCCTCGTGCGCATCGGTTTCGTCAAGATGGTGGAAGAGCACGCCGGAGGCGACCTCGTGCTCGCCTACCAGGGCAAAGGCGGCCATTTCGGCGAGATCGGCCTCATTCTGCGCGGTACCTATGCGTTTACCGTCACCGCGCTCGATAACGTCGAAGTCGTTCGCATCGACGCCGAAGCGTTTCAGGAAATGCTCGCCGGCTTCCCCGATATCGCGTTCAATCTGAAGAAGGTGGCCACCGAGCGCGAACTCCACAACCAGCGCCACTCGGCCGCCGTCTCCGCCATGTCGCTCGAGAAATTCCTCGGCCAGGGCCTGATGGAAGCCAACAGCCTTCTCGTCATCGATCTGGAGAAGTGTACCCGCTGCGACCAGTGCGTCCGCGCCTGTTCCGACGCCCACGAAGGCGTCACCCGCCTCGTCCGCGAAGGTCTGCGCTTCGATAAATACCTGGTGCCCACCTCCTGCCGCCACTGCCGCGACCCGCTCTGCATGATTGGCTGCCCGGTCGGCGCCATCCGCCGCCGCAACTCCCTCGAAACCGTGATTGAAGATTGGTGCGTCGGCTGCGGTCTCTGCGCCCGGAACTGCCCCTTCGGGAACATCACCATGCACGCGGTCCCGGAAACCGGCGCGCCCAAAGCCGCACTCGCCAAACGCAAAGCCACGTCCTGCGATCTCTGTCAGAATCTTCCCGAGCCCAGTTGTGTCTACGCCTGCCCGCACGACGCGGCCAAACGCGTCGATCCCAACGACTTCTTCCGGGACCTGATCAGTCCCTCGATCGACTCCGGTCCGTTCGCCGCTCCGGACGTTCCTCACGGAGGCCGGCGCTAAGCCATGCGAATCGATCAGTCCCACCGCCCCTGGGCCGTCGCGACGGTTTCTATTCTGCTCGTTGCCCTTCTGGCCTACATCCCTTACCAGCTCTTCTACCCCGGCGGACCCGCGGGGAACACCTGGCCCGGCCTCTGTTACGGAGTGCTCGGCTACGGCATGATGCTCTTCGCCGGTCTGCTGGGCGCGCGCAAGCGTGTGCCCCTCTGGCGCATCGGCCGCGCTCAGGTCTGGATGCGCGGCCATCTCTGGCTCGGCGCCCTCAGCCTGCCCATCCTCCTGCTGCACGCCGGTTTCCGTGCCCGGGGTCCCCTGACCCTGGTTCTGGCCATCCTCCTGACCGTTGTCGTCCTCAGCGGCATCACCGGCGCTCTTCTGCAGCACTTCATTCCCAAACGCATGACGCAGGTCGTCCATCTCGAAACCATCTATGAGCAGATCCCGCACGTCCGCGAAATGCTCTTCGAGGAGGCCGGCGCCATCGTCGATTCCCTTTGCGCCGTTCCCGCAAATCTCCCCGCCGTCGCGAGCCACTCCACGCCCGCAGCCGTCGCGGTGGCGGAAGATTCCCCGTCGGACCTGACCGAAGTCCAGCGCGCCAACCTGCTGCACGTCTACCGCTCCGGCATGGTGCCTTTCCTCCGCGATCCCGAAGGCAACCGCTCTTCCCCCCTTTCCAGTCGCGCGAAAGCGAGCGCGTGGTTCGACGCTCTGCGCCGCCAGTCGCCTCCTTCCGTCCACGAAGCCCTCTCCGACCTCGAAAGCATCTTCGAAGAGGAACGCCAGCTGATCATCCAGCGCAAGCTGTATCTGCTGCTGCACGGCTGGCTGCTCGTGCACGTTCCTCTTTCCGTCACCCTGCTCGTGCTGGGCGGTATTCACGCCTTCGTCGCGATCCACTACTAAAGGCAACTCCGGAACCATGGCACGCATCCGAACGACGAAAAATCTGGGCCAGAGGGTGGATCGGACCTACCTGAAACGGCTCTATCCCATCCCCCTGTGGCGGCGGATCCTCACCGTCGCCGGGGTTCTCGTGGCCCTTCTCTGGCTCGGGATCTACGCGGTTGCCCGCAACCAGACGCCGTACACCTCGGGCGCGCTGACGCCCGCTCACGCTTTTCTCGGCAAGAAGTGCGCCGTCTGCCACGGCGACAGCGCCGGCATCGGCAAGAAGGTCGACGACCGCCAGTGCGCCGCCTGTCACGATGGCCCGGTCCACCAGGCCTCCGCAACGTTCAATCCGGCCTGCGTCTCCTGCCATGTCGAACACCGCGGCGACGTCCGCCTGAGTGCCGGCATCGACGCGGGCTGTCTGCAGTGCCACGCGAATCTCCATACGAAAACCGGCGTCCCCGCGGTAGCCGCGAAAATCGACAGCTTCGCGAACCACCCGGAATTTGCGAAGAAGGCCTCGAGCAAAGATGCGACCGGCCTTCGTTTCAATCACCAGAAGCACGTCGGCGAACTCAGCCAGAAATGCGCGGACTGCCATGCCCCTGCCGAGACCGCTCAGCCCGCCTCGCAACACCTCTCGAAAGGCGGCGGCCGCGTATCCTCCCACGCGCTCATCACCATTCCCACCTATGCCGGGGTCTGTCTTCCCTGCCACGCGCTCACCATCGACGACAAGCTGACCGAACTCGCTCCGCACGACAAGCCCGAGGTGGTCCATCCGTTCGTCCAGGCTCAGTTCACGCAGTACATCGCCGCCCATCCCGGCGATCTGGGTAAGGACGGCGCGCCTGGCTCCGCCAAAGCCTGGGTCGATTTCAAAGTCGCCGCGGCGGAAAAGAAACTCCTCGAAGAGACCTGCACCCGCTGCCACACGTTCACCGCCCCGCAAGGCTTCGCTACAGCCGCCGTCACACCCACCGCCATACCGGCCCGCTGGTTTACGAAGGGATCCTTCGATCACTCCGCGCACAAAGAACTGACCTGCGCCTCCTGCCACGCGAAAGCCGCCACCAGCACGGTTGCGGCGGACGTCCTGCTGCCCGGCATCGGCGTCTGCCGCCAGTGCCACGCGGCGGGCAGCGCCTCGGCCGGCGCCAGTTGCTCCACTTGCCACATCTATCACGACTGGTCGAAAGAGAAACCGGTGGAGGGCAAATACGTTATCGATCAGGTCTCCCGGCTCAACCCGTAAACCGGTCCGCGCCGCTCAGGCCCACCAGGTTTCCCCGGGAGCCAGGTGGGCCTTCACGGTATCGGGATTCAGATCCACCCCGAGCCCCGTCTTCGTCGTATTGACGCGAATAAATCCGTCCTGGATGTACGGGCCGTCCAGCACCAGCAACTGATCCATCCACCCGCCGGTTCCGGTCACCGTCTCGCACGTCATGTAGTCCCGGATCGACCCCGCCCACTGGCACGTCGCCCACGTATGCAGTTGACTCCCGGTGTTGTGCGTGGAGATCGGCAGCCCGAAGACATCCGCCATGTCCGCAATCCGCTTCGTCTCGAGGAACCCGCCGCTGTTCCGCAGATCGGGATTCAGAATATCCGCCCCCTGGTTCAGGATGAAATCCTTGAACCCCTGCCGCCGCTCCAGGTTCTCGCCCGTGCAGATCGGCACCCGCGAACTCGCCACCAGGCGCTTCCACGAATCCGTGTAGTCCACCGACAACGGATCCTCCAGCCACAGCGGCTTGATCGGCGCCACCGCCTCCGCGATCTGGATCGCCGTCCGCAGGTCATACTCCCAGTGGCAATGGACCATGATGTCGTGATCCCAGCCCACCGCCTCCCGGCAGTTCTCGAAGCCCTTGCCCAGCTGCATCACCTCTTTGGTGGACAGCGTGCGATTCCCCGTATCCCGGCCTTTGTCCTCGGCCTGACTGGTATGCGGAAAGCCGAACTTATGCGCCGTGAAGCCGCTCTTGTCCGCCTTCACCTTCGCCGCCCATTCCCGGCACGACGCCTTATCGAGCATGTTGCGCGGCGCCTCGTGATCGTAGACCCGCACCTTCTCCCGAAACTTCCCGCCCAGCAGCGTCGTGACGGGTTGCCCCAGCAGTTTACCCGCGAGATCCCACAACGCCATCTCGATGCCGCTGGCCGCGCGCATCAGGTTATGCGCCGAGCCATCCGTCCGCGTCCCGCTGAGACTCTTCCCGCCCTCCCCCATCGTCGTGTAGAGGGTGTCGATCTCCAGCGGATCCTTGCCCACCAGAAACGGCTTCAGTTCGAGGATCTGTTCCTTCGTCCCGATCGCCGGAGTCCCGTACGCCTCCGCGATCCCGTAAGTCCCGTCGTCCGCCGTGACCTTCACCAGCACGTACGTGCGAGGCCCCGTGAGCACCATGCACTGCACGTCGTGGATCTTGTATCTTTTCTTTTCCGCCGCCCACACCTTTTCCGGCGCCCATAAGGGCGCCCCTAACAAGGGCGAAGCAGCCAAAGCTCCCACGAATCCACGCCGGGACAACGGTCGAGTCATGCAAATCTCCCCGAGCCATTGTATGCGCCCGTCCAGCCGCTCTCAATTACGGAGTGACATTACAGCGTCACCCCGGCCTGCTTCAACGTATCCCCGATGATCTGCAGGGGATTCAGACCATCACCGCCCGACGGAGACGCGGAAGAATCTCCCTGTGCGTTCTGCGCCCGCAAAGCCGACAGGAGCGCACTCAAAGCCCCGCCGGCACTGCTGCCGGACGCCGCGCCCGAACTCCCGTCCCCGTCCGGATCCGCTCCCGCCGGGCGAGCGTGATGGTGGTGCCCGCCGCCGTGGCCCACCGCCTTCGCCAGATTCTGAATATCCGGCAACTGCCCCGTCTTCGAAGCATTCCCAAAGTCCGTCGCCAGTTGCGTCAGCCGGCTCGCCGCCGCCGTATTCCCCTGCGAAGTCGCCGTATTGGCCGCCGTCGTCAGGTTGGCCGCAATCTGCTGCGTCACCTGCTGATACTTCGCCGGGTCCGACTGCTGCAACTGTTGCAGCGTACTCAGCAACTTCGCCAGCGGCGATAACTGCGGGCTATCCGAAACCGGCCCGGCCGCTGCCACGCTGTTCCCGCCCGAACTCAGGCCCGAAACCACACCTGACAACCCGCCCGAAGCGACGGACGTCAAACCCGCGCCCTGCAGCGCCTGACTCAGAACCGACTGAAGAGAGATGCTCACAAACCTCTTATCGGCAGAGAGCCGCGAGAGTTTTAGTGAATTTCCGGCTCCGGCGTCGGAAGTTTCTGATCCAGAAAATCGAAATCGCAGCCCCGATGCGCCTGGGTCACCCGCTCGGCATAAAGAGCCATATAACCGCGCGCATACTTCGGCGCCGGCTTGACCCACGCGGCCCGCCGCGCCGCCAGTTCCTCATCCGGCACCAGCAGATCCAGCCGCCGCTTCTCCACGTCGAGCGAGATCAGATCGCCCTCCCGCACCAGCGCCAGCGGCCCGCCCACGAAACTCTCCGGCGACACATGCAGCACGCACGTCCCGTAAGCCGTCCCGCTCATCCGCGCGTCGGAAATCCGCACCATATCGCGCACCCCGGCCGGCAGCAGCTTCTTCGGAATCGGCAGCATTCCCCACTCCGGCATGCCCGGCCCGCCCAGCGGTCCCGCGTTCTGCAGCACCAGCACCGAATCCGCCGTCACATTCAGATCGTCCCGGTTAATCCGCGCGTCCATGTCGTTATAGTCTTTGAACACCACCGCCGGACCCGTGTGCCGCAGCAACGCCGGGCTCGCCGCGGAAGTCTTGATCACCGCTCCGTCCGGACACAGATTTCCGTACAGCACCGCCGTCCCGCCGCTCTCCACCAGCGCCTTCTCGCGCGGCCGGATGACCTCCGGATTCAGCACCCGCGCCCCCTCCAGATTCGCCCCCACCG
>Ga0118677_10007932_pt1 | contig 17293 bp, 16 predicted proteins | sample AliMusrvi5mmetaG_FD_86154 | JGI IMG/M metagenome (GOLD analysis project Ga0118677, IMG submission 86154) | reverse complement strand
CAATAAAGCGCCCCAAATTTAGACAAAAAAAAATCTTACGATTCAAATATTTTATTATCTGGCGATGTAAAAATATTTTATTAAATAACCAATTAGGATATTTTCCTCATGTCAGTAATATTCAATACTTTTCGGAACTTTATTATTATGAATGAATTGATTTGTGAAATGACCGATTTATGAAAACATCCATACACCAGAGATATACCGACCAGATTGTTAAGACGGAAGAAATAAGAGAAAAATTTTCCAATCGCGAACAGTATATGCCATTAATAAGGTTAGCTTCATTTTTGCTGATGCTTTTCCTGTTCTATAAATATTTGATTAGTAATGAATTGCTTTATGTTTATTGTTCAATCGCTTTATGTTTAACATTTATTTTTTTATCATGGGTCGATCACCGGTTAAAATTGGAGATTCTACGATGCGACCGGTTGATTCTGATCTGTGAGAACGAATGCAAAGCCCTTGATAGTGATTACTCCCCGTTTGACCCCGGTGATGAGTTTATTGATCCTGAGCATAGCTACTCCTTTGACCTCGATTTGTTTGGAAAGCGATCCCTTTTCAATAACTTAAACAGGAGTGTTACTATTTTTGGCAAGAACAGGTTGGCCGATTACCTTAGGCAGGCCTATATTTTTAAAGATCTTATTGGAGTCAGACAAAAGTCAATCAGCGAATTATCGGAGAATTCCGAATTCCGCCAACAGATACAGTTGGTTTTTTATGGTGTCAAGAGTTCAGAAAACGACCGTAAGGAGCTAATGGACTGGCTTGCGACCGGAAATTCTCTATTTAAAGGGAATCTCTTTACATTACTGCGAGTTGTCCTGCCTCTTATTACAATTAGTTTTCTCGCGCTTGCTTTTGCAGGGACTTTGCCCGTGCAATTTTTTATAGGAATGATTATCTTACAGTTATTGATTGTTTCGGCTTTTGGCAGGAAATTGGTTACTGCCCAGTCGCTGCTCTCTAATAAGGTTGAAACAATTTCCCGTTATGCTCAATTTTTACTTTTAGTTGAACAATGTAATTTCGAGACTCAATATCTTATTGATTTGAAAAAAAGATTGTTACATCAGGGTGTTGAACCTCCTTCCAAAATTATGGGAAAGTTATTCCAATTGCTTAATTGGATGGATTCAAATCTGAATATTTTGGCAGCGGTTTTTTTAAACGGGTTATTTATGTTTAACCTTCACCTTATTGTTGCTGTAGAAAAATGGAAATCAGAATATTGCGATGATATTCCACGTTGGTTTGAAGTGATCGGAGAGCTGGATGCTCTTTGCTCGCTGGCAAATTTTTCAGCCAATAATCCCCAATTTATCTTTCCTGTGGCTGTCGATGATCAGTTTTATTTTGAAGCGTCAGATCTGGGTCATCCGTTAATTCCTGTTAACGAGTGTGTGACGAATAATATACTAATTTCAGCGTGGAATCAGTATTGCATCATTACGGGCGCTAATATGTCAGGAAAGAGCACCTTCCTGCGCTCGATAGGGTTAAATTATGTTCTTGCCATGGTTGGTGCCCCTGTTTTTGCAACAAGGTTTATATTCTGTCCGGTTATTTTACACAGCAGTATCCGGACCAATGATTCTCTGGCAAAGAAAGAGTCGTTTTTTTATGCCGAATTAAAGCGTCTGAAAGAAATTATTTCGGCTATGGAGGGAGGTCAGCACACTTTTATTCTGCTTGATGAAATACTTAAAGGGACCAATTCAAGGGATAAACAAGCCGGATCAGTTGCACTTATTGAACAATTGGTTAAGTACCATTCAGTTGGATTAATCGCAACGCATGATCTGGTTTTGGGAGATTTGATTAAAAACTATCCGGATAATATTCATAATCTTTGTTTTGAGATTCAGATAGTCGACGATGAGATGCATATCGATTACAAGTTGCGCGAAGGTATTTGTCAAAACCTGAATGCGACCTTTCTTATGAGGAAAATGGGCATCTTAATTGATGATTAGTCCAATATTCAAGAATTAAGAGATTTTTTATAGGTTTAATTAATTTTTATATGGAATCTGTTTGGCGGGAAAGTTTTGAGATTAAATCATATAGCATTGATTTTCAGCTTAATATTAAGCCATCTGTGTTACTGCAATTTTTTCAGGAGGTAGCCTCCAATCATGCAGCAACACTCGGTGCAGGTTATAATACGTTGATTGAAAGGGGATTGTTTTGGGCATTGTCGAGACTTGCTGTTGAAATTTCCAGGATGCCGTCGTGGGGTGAGACGATACTAATCGAAACCTGGCCATGTGGAACTGAAGGGCTCTTTTTTAGGCGTGATTTTATTGTGTATGATAAGGATCAGCAGGTACTTATCAGGGCGGTTTCAGGATGGCTGTTACTTGCAGCGGAAACACTTAGACCACAAAGACCTGTGATTCTTGATATTGCTTTACCTGTTAATCAGGGGCGAAAGGCATTGGCTAATTTTCCTGAAAGACTAACTGTCCAAACTGAGCGAATCGCTTTTAATAAATCTGTCGCCTACAACGAAATTGACCAGAATCTTCATGTAAACAATACCCGGTATCTGGATTGGGCAACCGATTGCTTTGATTTAGAGCATTATCAGAACAGCAGGCTGTCCGGATTCTCGCTTGAATTTCTGGCGGAAACACATTGGGGTGATGAAATCGAACTCCGGATTGGAAATACAGGTATAAATGCAAGTATCGAGGCATTGGAACGTACCTCAGAGATAACATTGTTTAAAGCAATTTTACATTGGGCAGCCATTTCACACCGGGGTTCATAATTATTTATTAACCAGGGTAGGGTAAATCACTTTTGATGCGGTAAATAGATAAGAGCAAAACCACCGATATTAGATAATAGAAATGGGGAGCTACAGGATTATAAATCCTTTAAACGTGATTTATTTTGAAAGACTTGTCAATTATTACTGTCATAGATCGGGATTGGGATAAACTCTCCGGATTTCTCGATTCAATCGGCTCAATCACTGCCTCCTATTTTACTTTGGAGGTTATTGTGGTGGACAATTCCAATCAGAATGAAAAGCTGGTTGAATTCAGACAGTGTTACCCGAATTTTAACTTTATTTCAAATTCCGGAAACAATGGTTTGGCAAACGGTAATAACCTTGGTGCAGCGCATTCGAACGGTAAATACCTTTTATTCTTAAATCCTAAAATCCTCGTTACTCAAAAGGCTCTTCTGGCAATGCTCGATCGGGCAAAGGTTAGTCCGGCAAATTCAATTATTTCTTGCCGTCAGGTAAAAGAAAATTGGACTGAATATAAATCCTACGGCCTTTTTCCATCTTCCTTGTCACTCACAGGGTGGAGTAGCAGGATCGCTGAGTTTCTTAGGCTAATTGTAAAGCCATCCCAAAATGAACGGTTTCTTTTTCCTGATTGGGTATCGGCTTCGGTCATGATGATGAGCAAGACTACCTTCAATACAATTGGAAAATGGAACGAACGATTCTGGATCCATTTTGAGGATATAGACCTTTGCCGCAGAGCTGCTGAAAAGGGTGGCAATATTGCTTTGGTTAAAACAGTATCTATGGTCCGTTGTAATGATCAATTATCCCGGTCGGATATTGAATTTGCAGCATTGTCAAAAGCAGAGTATAATATATCGAGACATGAGTATTTCTCAATCCATGAAAATGGATTAAAAGAGGTTCTTATCCATATTTTTTTAGTTCTGAATAATCTTGTTGCCGGGTTTATTTTAGCCATCCCCGGATTAATTCTTTTTTACAATAAGCGGTGTTTATGCGCCACCAAGGCTTATGCTAAATTATTAAACTATTATTTCAAAGCATTTCTTCTTGATACCTGGATCAGTCCAAGATCAGTAAAGCATCCTGAATCATATACATTAAGGGTTGGTATGAATAAGAATCTGGCAGCAATTGGAGAAGACATTGTATAGTATTTATATTCAAACCATTAATTTTGGTATAGCGTATATATTTTAAGCGTTCTTATTTCCGGGTTACCGGCAGAAAAGGGGTATTGAAAAGTAGAAACCATTTTGTAGTTTCGCACTATATTTAAAAGGAATCGAAACTTTGACACGGGAGGAGTTTAAAAAAATATTTGATACCCATTTTACCGACGTCCGAAACTATATTTATTATCGGGCAGGTGATCAGGAACTCGCTACTGATGTGGCACAGGAGACCTTCATTCGGTTATGGGAGAAAAATTCGGAACTTGTTACAGATAATCTGAAGGCGCTTCTTTATAAAATTGCCAGTGATCTATTAATCACGCAACTTCGGAAGCGTAACGTGATTTTAAGGTACAAAGGAAGGGTGGTTGAGGAACAGTATAGCGAAAGTCCTCATGATTTAATGCGATATAAAGAGTTATTGCAAAATTATGAGCGGGCACTTGAAAATCTGCCTGAAAAACAGCGAACAGTATTCCTTTTGAGTCGAATGGATGGTATGAAATATAGTGAAATCGCCGAAACACTTGGCTTGAGTGTTAAAGCGGTTGAAAAACGAATGAAAAATGCATTGCAATATTTAAGAAATGCGGTAGGAGAGTAATGAAAAAAATAAATAAAAATATGAATTTAGGTGCCATAAATAGGGTTGACCAGTTTCCCGGGATCGAATTGGAGTATTCGGTCTCAAAGGAAAAAGTATGGGAAAACCTCGTATATCAACTCGATGTACCCAAAGTGAATCACCGGATCATTTCATTAAACTCCTTTTTCAGAATTGCTGCAGCTGCCTCACTGCTTTTATTGCTTAGCGTGACCGGATTTCTCCGGTTCTATACTAAATCCGTTTTTACTCCAAATGGTCAACAAATCTCATTCCTGCTTCCTGATGGATCAAAAGTTCAATTAAATGCCAAATCGGAAATAAATTTTCACCCCTACTGGTTTAATATTTCCCGTACCGTTAAACTTAACGGCGAAGGATATTTTTTAGTTAATAAGGGTAAAGACTTTAAGGTGGTATCCAAATTGGGGGAGACCTCCGTATTAGGGACAAGTTTTAATATTTTCTCCAGAAATAATGAATACAATGTAACTTGTTTTACCGGAAAAGTAAGGGTTGTTTCGATGTTGAATAATGAAAGGGTACTGCTGAATCCTAACGAAAAGGCATTTATAAATAAAGATGGCTTTCTGCGCTTTGCTCAGGATGCAGATGCCAGGACATTAAAATCATGGCGCGATAATATGTTTGTTTTTACAGGATCGCCAATTGTTTCTGTCTTAGAGGAAGTTGAACGTCAATATGGTATTAAAATTCATTACCAGGCAGATCCCGGTTTAACCTATACCGGAAATTTTTCCAGATCTCTCTCAGGAAAAGAGGTGCTCGATTTGGTTTGTACCTCATTAGGGATTAAATTTGATGCCAAATCAGATACCGAATTTCTGGTTAACTAATACCAGCGGAGTGTGAGGCAACGTTTTATTTTTTTAACGCTTTTATTTTTAATGACTACTTTATCCTGTTTTTCCCAACAGGTAGAAATTGTTGCTCATAATACCCCCTTAAATAAGATTCTGATTGGTTTACGCAGTAAATATCAGTTACAGTTTTCCTTTAACGACCTTCTTCTTTCGCATTATAAGCTATCGATCAATCATTTATGGGATACTCCCGATGAGGCAATCCGATCATTAATCAACAATCTTCCATTATCATACAGAAAGCAGGGTGATATTTACATGATTCTTCCTAAAGTAAGGGAGGTTACTAAGGTAAACTACCTGTTGTTTGGACAAGTCTCTGAAGCACGATCGAATGAGCCTCTTCCATATTCTCAGCTCTTTGTGGATGGCCGGGTTCTGATATCGGATCTTAAAGGGAGCTTCTCATATCAAAGTAACGGTGACAGTATTTTTCATATAAAAGTGTCTCATCTTGGATATTTTATCCTTGATACTGTTGTCATCGCCGGTTATCATCATCAGTTAAACCTAATCCCTTCATTTATCGGGTTGCACGAAATTGTGATTAAAAACAGATCACTTGATAAGGCAACTCACATCGGAAACCGGGCAGGAGTCATTAAAGTTAACCATCAAATTGCAAAATACCTCCCTGGAAGCGGTGATAATTCAGTATTTACGCTGCTTAGGCTGATGCCAGGCATTCTTGCAGCAAGTGAGCAATCTAATGGTTTGATAATCTGGGGATCCTATGAAGGACATAGCCAGGTACTTTTTGACGGGTTTACGCTCTGGGGACTTAAAAGTTTTAATGATGATATCGATGCGGTGAACCCTTTGATTGCCAAGGAAATTGAGGTCTTTAAAGGAGGGTATGATGCAAGCTATGGAGGGCGGATTGGAGGTATTGTAAATATTTCGGGTAAGACCGGAAGTATGGTAAAACCCTCTTTCAGCCTCAATATTAACAATGTTACTGTAAATGGAATGGCTGAAGTTCCCTTGTGGAAAAATAGTTCTCTTGTAATGTCATTTCGCCAGACCTATTATAATTTATATAAAGGAAAAGATACATACCCGGCTAACAATGAAAATGCAATTTTACCAGGTGATACTAAAGCCGCAAAAATTGATTATACCGTACTACCCGATTATAACTATCGGGATGCCAATTTGAGATTTACCACCCGAAATGACAAAGGTGCCCTGTTTAACCTAAGTCTGTTGGGAGGGGAAGACCGTTTCAGATATACAATCACTCCGTACTCTGCATATAACGGCCTCTTTAAGATTGATGCTGAAAATAATTACCAATTTGGGGCTTCAGCCTTCTATGGCCGCACCTGGAAAAATGGGAATATCTCCAATCTTACAGCATCGTGGTCTTCACTTGAAACTGAACTTTCAAATATTCAGAGTATACAACGGCAACTAAATGTCTTTGACCAGATCGTCAATAATCAGATATTTAATAAGATGGCAGAGTTTTCGGGAAAAGTTGACAATTTCATCAGGCTGTCGCAGTCGCATAAACTTGAAACAGGGTTTGGCTTTGATCGTAACGAAGTTGGCTTACGAACTGACTCCGCCGGATTTAATCAAACAGATCTGAAGACTCAGGTAACAAGAATTAACGGATATGTTCAGGATCATGTAACCCTTCCAGGTGAGATAGAATTGAAATTCGGAATTCGGACCGATTTTCCATTCAGTCTCAATAGGGTCTATATCCAGCCCCGCATATCATCAAGTATTAAACTTTCAGAATTTGTCAGACTTAATGCCGCATGGGGTATCTATAATCAGTTTATTTCCAAAAGCTCTGTCATTGATAATCAGGGCAATTATCGTTATATTTGGACCTCATGTGACAATGTTCAGATTCCTGTTCTTAAGGCAACACATTATGTAATTGGCAGCTCTTATCATAAGAATGATTATACAGTAAGTCTTGAAGCATACTATAAAAACAGTGATGGTTTAACCCGATTCATTAACGCAAATCAGAACTATAAGGATTTGATTTATAAGGGAAACGGAAGAAGCTACGGGCTTGATTTTTTTATAAGAAGAGATTTTGGGGAACATTCTGCATGGATCTCCTATACACTCAGCAAAACGGAAGAGAAATTTTCATATTTCCCCAGAAATGAATTTCTTCCGGCTCCACAGGACCAGCGGCATGAATTAAAGCTAGCCGGTTTATTCAACGTAAAACCTTTTAATTTCTCTGCAATTTATGTGTATGGAACAGGATTCCCATTATATACGGGTGCCGTTCTGAACTCCTCCTATACCTCAACATCCTACCATCGAATGGATATCGCAGTGAATTACAGGTTTAATGTCGGAAAGGTCCTCTGTGAGTCGGGAGTATCGATTTTGAACCTGTTTAATACAAAAAATATAAGGTATTCCAATTTTGAAAGAGTTCCTGTCAATCAATCGGCAACACTTAATATCTATTCTCAGGCAGTGCCGTTCTCTCCCCGCATTTCTTTACGATTATTCTATTAGTCAATCAGCTGAATTTCCTCCCTTTCTACCTCCCCGTTACGAATCCGGAATGACTTTATATCTGGTAATTCAGCCGCCAGCGAAACAATGACATAGCTGATCTCAGGATCAAATGCTAACCTGATATCTTCAATCGAGGGTCTTGCAGGCGTCTCAGGATGACTATGGTAGTTTGCAAGAATTACTTCACCGGTTTTGCGTACCTCTCTTACTACCTGAAACTGTTCGGAAGGATCAAACGAGAAATGTTCAGGGCTGTGGTCGATGTTAGTGAGTTGAAAATGACGAGTCACCTCTCTGTCAATACCTGCCAGATATCCGCATACTTCTTCTGGCAAACCGCTTTTTGCATGATCAAATAACTGATCGATAATTTGCTGTGAAATTCGGAGCATGTTGCAAATGTTATTTCTCGATAAGGACCTTGTGGACTAATCCCTCAACATGCGACACTTCAAGAACCTTATAACCTTGTTCTCTTGAACTCTTAGGTACGTTCTGAAGCGGCTCACCTTCGATAAGCAATACTTCAAGGATATCTCCTGTCTGTAGTTTTGAAAGGGCGATTTTTGTTTTCACAAAGGTCATCGGACAATGCTCTTTGGTGATATCTAATTTGACTGTTGACATGATAATTAAGATTGTTTGTGTTGAATTGATACTGGCTGCTTGCTACTGGCTGCTTGCTTCTGGCCAGTTGCCAGCCGCTAGTTGCCAGCTGCCTGCAGCTTTAAATGAATAAAGTTCTTCCCCCTTCAGAAATATCGAGGAATGTAGCTACTCCAAGTACATCCTTCACTTCATGAATGAAATCACTTTTTTGAAGACCCAGGATGTGCATCGCCATTTCGCAGGCATACATATTTACTTCAAGCGCCTTGGCAGCCTCAACCAATTCTTCGAGGGTGGCTACATTTTTCTTGCGCATAAGGTAACGGAAGATCTTCGGACTTATTCCACAGAAATTTAACCTGCTTACAGGTGCGCTATGCAAACCGCCCATTAGAAATCCAAAAATCTTTCCAAGGAACCCTTTACCAACAAAGGCACGTCCCTTTTTCTCCTTGATGGCATCAAGACCCCAAAAAGTAAAGAAGATATTTACTTCGTAACCTGTTGCCGCGGCTCCGGTAGCTAACGTAAATGTTGCGACCAGCTTATCAAAGTCCCCGCTGAAACTAATGATCGATAGTTTTTTAGGTTCCTTCGGCTGGATCAATGATGTTATTTCTGTTGTATCCATTATTTAATGATTGCTTTTAATTTCACATGTTGCCTGTTCGTAATCGATAAGTTCCGTGATTGTGGGATGATCTCCGCAAACCTGACATTTCGAATTATGTTTTACCTTGATAGTTCTAAAATCCATAGTTTTGGCATTGAAGGTGAGCAGCCTGTTTGTGAGTAAGTCGCCCACCCCTGTAAGATATTTTAATACTTCGGCAGCCTGAATAGTCCCTAACATACCAGCGATTGCACCCAATACTCCGGCCTGTGAACAGGTTGGAACCGCATTGGCCGGTGGAGGTGCATGAAAAACACACCGGTAACAGGCACTCCCCGGAAGAACGGTAATGGTCTGACCATCAAAACGGAGAATTCCCCCATGAGAGAATGGTTTTCCTGCCTTTACACAGGCATCGTTGATCAGAAATTTCACCGGGAAATTATCCGTGCCGTCGACGATGAAATCGTAATCTTTTATAATCTCCAGCGCATTGCTGGCCGTAAGGAGATCATAATAGGTTATGACGTTGACATCCGGATTCAAAAGATTTATTTTCTCCTTTGCCGACTGAACCTTTGATTTGTTGACATCCGGTGTGAAATGGATCACCTGTCGTTGAAGATTCGACAAATCGACAACATCACCATCAATGATCCCTATTGTACCAACGCCGGCAGCAGCAAGGTAAAGCGCCACCGGAGCGCCCAGGCCACCTGCACCGATAATCAGCACTTTTCCGTTACTTATTTTTTCCTGACCCTCGACACCAACATCCTGAAGCAGGATATGGCGGCTATACCGTTGTATTTGATCTTCGTTGAAATCCATCGCTTGTTATAATTTACTGATTGCCTGAATCAAATCGTTTTTGAGATCTTCAATGTCTTCTATCCCTAAAGAGAGGCGCAACATCGTGTCACTCACATGAAGACTTTCCTTTTTCTCTTGATCAAAATCACAATAGATCGTTGAGGCCGGATGAAGAATCAAGGTTTTATTATCGTAAACATTGGTGGCTCTTCGGATGAGTTCCAGCTTGTTCATAAAGTTAAAACACTCTTCTCTGGTCGAAAAATCGAAGGTGAGCATAGCACCTGGAAATTTCCCAAACTGCTTTTCGCTGATCTCATAAAATTCGGTACCTTTTATTCCAGGGTAATTAACCTGTTTTATTTCCGGTAACGAAATCAGGAATTCGGCGAGTTCACGACAATTATTTGCAGCTTTCTCAAAACGAAGTTGCAGGGTTTCAAGACCCAGACTCTGCAGAAAGGCGGCAAAAGGGGAGAGGCAGGCACCCAGATTCCGGAAAATTTCCCGTCTTAGTTTGTAGTTAAAGGCATAAGGGCCGAATCGCTTGGCGTAAGAAGCCAGTTTTTTCGATTTACTCCAGTTAAAAGTGCCATAATCGACTATCAGTCCACCGACACTGGTGCCGCCACCAGAGATGCATTTGGTACTTGAGATAATCTCAATGTCAATACCAAAATCTTTGGCACTGAAAACATTCGGGGGTGTAAGTGTGGAATCTGCAATAAACGGTACGTTAAGCGCATGAGCAGTATCCGACAGACTTTTAAGGTCAACCACCTCAAGTTGCGGATTGGTGATCGTCTCAACAAAAATCGCTACTGTATTCTCGTCTATGTTTGCCTTTACTTCCTCATTATTTGTCAGATCACAGAATCGGGTTTCAATACCGAAATCTTTGATCGTCGATTCGAAGAACACGTAAGTATTTCCAAACAGATGTTTTGAAGCAATGATATTGGATCCCGTTGAAGCGAGCATAAAGATTGCATTCGAAACTGCGGCCATTCCGGAACTTAAGGCCGTCACATTCAGCGCACCGGTAATCTGTTTGATGCGGAGTTCAAAATTTTCTACAGTTGGATTTGAAATTCGGGAATAGGCATGAACCGGAAGCCGCCCCTGAAAGGCAAGCTCCATTTGCTCAGCTGATTCAAAATCAAATGCAGCATTGCTATAAATAGGCTGATGCAAGGCATGGTGGGCATCCTCCCTGGCATAAGGTGTATGTATTATTCTGGTTGTGAACCCGTTGGGTTTCAACATCGGGAGCCTCCTCCCATGAAATAGAGGAAGTCAACCTCATCATTGGCATTGATCTGTGTGGAATCAAAATTATTTCGGTCCACAAATTCGCCATTTACCTGTATGGAGACCATTTCAGGTTGTTCGACATTATTTTTTTTGATTAAATCTATCAGTGAGATCGGTAATTCTACCTCCTGAGTCTTACCGTTTACCAGTATGCTTCCCATTTTTTTACTAAAGTGTTAACAAGGGCGAAAGTAATATTTTTTAAGGTTTTGATAAATCCCTTTAATGCGGCATTTTTTATACCATAAACAGGGTAGACGGGTGAGGCGAATTTTATTCGCCTCTTTTGGAAGAGACCAGATGACTTTCAATTTCAACATTAAATATGATTTCACTCCTGAACCAATATTTGGGAATTCCACTGGAATCCTTGGTTGGGGTAAACTGTGATGTAAAGCTTGATTCTGAAAAAAGAGAGCAGCTTTTAAATGTAATGTCAATCCGGGAATATTATTCAAAAAAAGGGAAAACAGCGACAGTTTAATTTGGTGCTGAATTTTAATTGTCTCTTTGGTTTCTTATCCTGAGCATTTAATAACAGCAGGACCGGGTGGGGGCGATTTTTAATCGCCCATAATGGATTGAATTTAAATTCTTTTTCAGGGAATTAATAATAGAATATTTTTACTCTGCTCGTTTTATTTATATTTCGAAAAAACAAGAGTGCTGATCACTAATGTGAAACGAAAGTCACATGATTGAAATTAATCAAATGACCATAATGGGTTTAAATCCTTTTATCCAGACTATCCCCGAACTGGGTCGCCTCTTCAGGTAAGATGGAGTTCTTCTTTTCAGAGGTTTTGTCCTTTTCAAACTTTCCATTCCTGTCGATACCCCGGGTATTATTCATTGATATAAAGGTGTACTTGAATTTCAAGTCCGGGTGCGACTTAAAGTCGCGCTCGGACTGTTTCAATACGATGCAGCAAAAAATTCACCATTCCGGTCTTTGACCCGCATACTGTTTATCGGAATGAGCGTGTATTTGCATTTCCGTCCATTGGTAATGAATTTAATGTATATTTGTATGAGACTTATTTATTAAGTCCTGATTATCCCTCCCGAACGGGAATAAAACAAATATTTCACAAATGAATCTAATCACAAATAATCAGGAATACTCCTGGTTCAGAAGGATTTCACTTCAGTTTATCAGCGAAAAAGAGTTTGAAAAACTCGAAAAAACCTCCGTTCGGCTACATTTTAAAAAAGGGGAAACGATTCTTAAGCAGGGTGGGGTTCCTACCCATATTGTTTACCTCGAAAAGGGAATTGTCAAGTTTAATTACGAAAATGAGATCAACAAAAATCTGATTCTTACAATCGTTTCTGCCCCGAAAATCCTTGGTGGTGCAAACCTTTTCTATAAGGATAACAACCTGTTCTCTTTCGTTGCCGTTGAGGATTGTGAGGCAATTCTCATTGATGCTAAAGTACTGGAGGAGATACTGGTTGAAAATTCCAAGTTTGCCATGATGATGTTTCAGATAGCCTCCGAAATGTTCAAAAAGGCAATTATGAACTTTATCAGCCTTGCTCATAAACAGAAGGAGGGGCGGATTGCCGATATTATGCTATACCTTGCAGCTGAAGTTTACCACGAAAATATCTTTGTCCTCTCCCTGACAAGAAAAGAGATTGCCGAATTTGCCGGTTGTTCAACCGAAAACGTGATTATGACCCTTTCGAGATGGCAAAACGAGAAAATCATAACCATTGAAGGAAAGAAGATTGAAATTATTGATCTTGAAAAGTTACAATACATCAGTAAAATTGGGTAATGATCCAGCCAACTTTCAAACCAATAAAAAATGTCATGTTGAATTATATTCTGGTCATCCTATTAACTGTTTTCGGAGGCTGTCATAAAGCGCCTGATAAGCCCGTAATTCCGGTAATTGTTAACGCAAATCCTGATCCGACTCAGTATGGCACCCCCTTTGCCCGTGTTCCTGATCCACGTGATGCCACAATATATCAGGTAAATATGCGTTGCTTCAGCCCTACCTATAATTTTCAGGGGGTAATTACCCGTCTTGATTCCATCAGGAGCCTGGGTGTAAATGTCCTATACCTAATGCCTGTTTACCCTGTGGGGGTGCTGAAATCGGTCAATTCACCCTATTGTGTAAAAGATTATACTGCTGTGAATACTGAATTTGGAACACTTTCTGACCTGCGAAATCTGATTGATGGAGCACATGCCAAAGGGATGACAGTAATTCTTGATTGGGTGGCAAATCATACTTCCTGGGATAATGGCTGGATTAAAAACTCAACGTGGTATGCGCAGGATAATTTGGGAAATATTGTTAGTCCGAAAGGATGGAATGATGTTGCACAGCTCAATTTTCAAAACTTTGATATGCGTAAAGCAATGATCAGGTCGATGAAATATTGGGTTTATGCAGCCAATTGTGATGGTTTCAGATGCGATTATTCGGATGGACCACCGGCTGACTTTTGGAAGCAGGCTATCGATACCCTGCGCAATATTTCAACCCACAAACTCTTAATGCTCGCCGAAGGAACCAGAAGCGATAATTTTGCCTCGGGGTTTAATTATTCCTTTGGTTTCAGGTTTTACAGTCAGATGAAATCAATTTTCATTAGCAATCAACCGATTACCAGTCTTGACAATATTAATTCTCAGGAGTACACGGGAGCAACGGAAACGAACATGGTTGTTCGCTATACTTCCAACCATGACGTAAATAGCTCTGATGGCACCCCTTTGGATTTGTTTGACGGCAAATCAGGTTCGATGGCAGCATTTGTTATTGCAGCCTATATGAAGGGAGTGCCAATGATTTATAATGGGCAGGAGGTAGGAACCCCTTTCCAGATCACATTCCCCTTTACGTCACAAGTTATAGACTGGACATTAAATCGGGAAATGGTCTCTGAATACAAAAAAATAATTGCTTTCCGAAACAGCAGTATGGCAATTCGACGGGGTACATTAACTTCCTATGACGATGCCAATGTTTGTGCTTTTACTAAAACATCAGGAGCTGAGACTGTTTTTGTGGTCTGCAATCTTCGCAATTCAAGTGTAAATTTCACTCTTCCGGCAGTGGTCGCAGGTACTATCTGGACTGATGCATTTACTGGTGAAGCAGTCTCTTTAAATACCCAACTTACTCTGGCGCCCTACAACTATCTGATTTTGAAAAAGTAAATCTGATATTCGATATTGGTTTATGCTGCTTATTTGAAAGGTGCTTTCTTCAAACTTAAGTTTAGCGAAGCAGTTTGATTTCTATTTAAAATTTATTTAAAAACGCCGGTTACTTTCCGATACAAAAATTCTTAAATATATATCCAAGTGTCTCATCTGTAGTTATTTCACCCGTTATTTCGCCCAGGTAGTGGAGGCATTCACGGATATCCTGGGCCAGGAAATCGCCTGAAATACCAGAATGCAATCCATTGATTACCAGCCTTATCGCATTAAGCGCCAGGGATAACGCTTCGTAGTGCCTCACATTTGAGACGATGATATCTTCAGGAGCTAAGGGGGAGAGGCTCAGTGAATTAGTCATAATTTGGATCAGTTGCCCGAGGTTTGCCCGGTTTTTGGCGGCAATAAAAACTAAAGACTCATTAGGCAGTAAAGGGAACCGGGATAATTGAGACCTTGTTTCTTCAGGTGCAATATCTACTTTGTTGGCAATGATGATCAGATGCTGGTCTTTGATCTTTTCACGGATTTTCTGAATTCTGTCAAGGATTGGCTCAACTGATCGGCTGAGGTCGGTTACCAACAACACAATCTCTGCTTTATCCAGCTGAAGGTAGCTCCTTTCAATTCCCATTGTTTCAATAACATCTTCCGTATCGCGGATTCCGGCTGTATCGGAAAATCGGAACAGAGTTCCTCCGATATTTACAACATCTTCAATAACATCACGTGTCGTTCCGTGGATATCCGAAACGATAGCTTTATCTTCATTAAGTAATGCATTGAGGAGTGTCGATTTTCCAACGTTAGTTTCACCGATAATCGCAACAGGGACACCGTTTTTAATTGCATTTCCAAGCCTGAACGATTCGGTGAGCTTCTGCAGCAGGTTGGCAATGCGCGTGGAAAGTTCGATTAGTGAATTACGGTCAGCAAATTCAACATCCTCTTCGGCGAAATCAAGTTCCAATTCGACGAGAGCTGCAAAACGGAGTAATTCTCCCCGTAATTGTTTAATCTCGTTAGAAAATCCTCCACGCATCTGATTGAGCGCCATTTTGTGGGCTGCCCCATTTGCCGATGCAATCAGGTCTGCCACCGCCTCAGCTTGTGAAAGGTCCATTTTCCCATTTAAAAAAGCCCGTTGCGTAAACTCCCCTGGTCTGGCCATCCGTGCACCAAGTGAGATTAAAAGCTGGAGGATCTGTTGCTGAATATAGAGTGAACCGTGACAAGAGATCTCAACAATATCTTCCCCAGTAAACGAATGAGGTGCTTTAAAGAGGCCAACAACAACTTCGTCGATCAGCGTGTCACCAGCTTGAACAACACCAAAATGAAGCGTATTGGCCTTTTGATCAGCAAGCTTTTTTCCTGCAACAGGTGATTTGTAGACCTTATCTGCAACAGCAATGGCCTCTTTTCCAGAAACACGGATTACCGCTATTCCACCAATTCCCGGAGGTGTCGAAATGGCACAAATCGTTTTTTGATCTAACATTTAATATTTGTTTAGCGAACAAGAGACAAAGATAGCTAAAATTGAGAGTCAGTTTTGCGAATAGTTCCTGAGGATTGTTGTGATTATCTTTGCTGTCGCTTTAAAAGTATGTCTGGAATTAATTGAAAACAGCGATAAAATGCTTAATTTTAATCGTTTATTACAACAGCAGGTTCCTTTCATTTATTCTATTTAAATCTCAGCGCAATGGATCATAATAAATACATTTTCCCGGCAGACAGGAGCAAAAAGCTTTCTGATTTTCGTACGGATGATAAAAATTCCTACACTACACAGAAAAGTGCCGAAGAGTCACTGAAACAAGGAGTTGAGCAGTTATCTGAAATCCAGAATGTGCTCTATGCGCAGGATAAATTTTCGCTTCTTATAATTTTTCAGGCGATGGATGCTGCCGGGAAAGACAGCACCATCAAGCATGTAATGTCAGGTATCAACCCTCAGGGGTGTAATGTGACCAGTTTTAAGGCCCCCTCAACCGAGGAGCTCGACCATGCATATTTGTGGCGTTGTATGAAAGCAACGCCTGCAAAGGGAGACATTGGTATCTTTAACCGTTCCTATTACGAGGAGGTGCTTGTTACCCGTGTTCATCCGGAGATTCTAGCGGGACAAAAGCTGCCAATTGATTACAGCAAGGTTTCTCCGGATCATTCCTTATGGCTTCAGCGTTATAATGACATCAACAATTTTGAAAAATACCTCTCCAATAACGGGACACTTATCCTTAAATTTTTCCTTAACGTCTCGAAAGAGGAGCAGAAGCGGCGATTTTTAAAACGGATTGAGGATCCGGAAAAAAACTGGAAATTTTCAGATCGTGATGTAGAGGAGCGCAAATACTGGGATGATTATCAAACAGCCTACGAACAAACTTTTATCCATACTTCAACTGCATTGGCTCCATGGTATATTATTCCGGCAGATCACAAATGGTTTATGCAGATCGTAGTAAGCCAGATTATTGTTGAGAAGCTTAATTCTTTGGGAATTGAGTACCCTAAACTGACTTCCGCGCAACGTGATAATATTGAAAAAGGGAAACAACTGCTTTTGGAAGAGTAGGAACTGGAAACTTATAAAAACAAGCAAGGAGTCGAATGACTCCTTGCTCTACCTAACCTAAACCTAACCTAAATAACCTTTCAACTGGTGAAAGGGTTTCTTAAATATCTTTATTGTTTTATTTTTAACTTCTCTGACAGCAAATGTAGTTAAATTATTTTGAAAGTGGTGATAAAAAAGTGTTAAATTTTAATAGAAATTTAACTTTTCTAATCTTTCATGT
>Ga0118677_10007931_pt1 | contig 17295 bp, 19 predicted proteins | sample AliMusrvi5mmetaG_FD_86154 | JGI IMG/M metagenome (GOLD analysis project Ga0118677, IMG submission 86154) | reverse complement strand
AAACCAAGGTAGGCGCCGCTGTTGCCGCATCTTCAGTAGTCGGTGCAGGAAACCAACAGTTGGGTAACATTTCAACCACCACGACTTTCAACCTCACTACTGGCCAGGATATACAGACAGCTAACGTATTTAACGGTCTTACAGGTACTGGTGCCACATTGAATATTGGCGATAACCTCACAGGCGCTAGTTCAACTGCAACTGCTAACACCTTGAACTTGACCGCTGTAGATGGTACGACTTTTGCTGTTCCATTTGGCACAACAATCACAAACGTTGGTAATTTGACATTTGCTAGTAACGGTGCGATGGCCTTGACAACTTCAGGCACACCTTCCGCTAGCTTTACTAACGTAACTTTGAACTCTGTTGGCGCCAATTCTGTTGTTGCTTCAGCAACCCAGAACGTTACAGAAAATGTTACCTCAGCAGCAGGAGTAGCCATTTCTACTACAGGTGGTTTGAATACCGTTGTGACTGCAACAGGCGTAACAGTCGCTGGTTCAATCAACGTAGGCGCCACTACAGCTGCAGCAGGTACTGTTACTGTTACTGCTACAGAATTGGCTACACAAACATCTGTTACTTCTGAGGCTATTACTGTTAACGGCGGTACAGTTGACACGATCACAGCTAATTTAGCTGGTGCGGTTGCCAGTACAATTACTGGTGGCGTAATCACAGTTACTGGTGGCGCTGCTACTACAACTGTTACAGCAACTCAAACTGCTGCTGCAACTGCTGCTGCTGCTGTATCTGGCGTGATTGATGGCGCAGTAGTTATTTCTGATAAAAATACTTCAGCTGGAGCAGCAACTGCTTCGACATTAGCAGGCACTATCGCTACCGTTACTTTGAACAATGCCGGTACAGCAACAACTATCGCTTCTGCAGCATTGAACAATTTAACTTTAAATGGTCAAACTGGAACAGTGGTTACTTATGAAGGCGGTTCCACTGCAGCTACAAACGTATCATTGGCATTAGGTATTAATGCAAGCGGTACTACAGGTGCTCATGCAACATACACCGATAACACGGCTCAGTTCACTACATTGGCAGTGACAACTGGTGCAACAGCTTCTTTTGTAGATATCGTTGATACAGCTGCTACAGCATTGACTGTTGCCGGTTCAAGCGCTTTGACATCTGCTAATACATTAGCAGCGTTAAAAACATTGACAGTATCAGGCGCCGCAGGATTTACAGATGCAAATACTTTGTCTTCAACAGTTACTACAGTTACTAATAGTTCTTCTGGTGCTGTTACTGTTGCATTGGGTAGCAACTTGACAAACTATGCTGGTGGATCTAGTACTGGTGTAAATACAGTCACTTTAGGTGCAGCAAGCCTAGGTACTGTAGTTGCTGGTTCAGGCGGATCAGATGAAGTTATTGCTAACTTTGCAGGTACTGGCTTAACCACCATTGGCGCTTCAGGTTTTGAAATTCTTGGGTTTGCCGGTAGCTCATCTGGTACATTTAACTTAGCCTCTTTAACTGGTTACACAGGTATTGTTGTTGAGGCTGATAGCACAGTAGCTGTTTCTAATGCAGCTTCTGCACTAACTACAGCAATTAAGGCTTCAACAACTAGCTTGACACTGGGCTATGCTGATACAACTGGTTCTGCTGATACTTCTACAATCACTTTAGGTGTTGGTGGTGCTAGCGGTACAACAGGCATCACAGTAGGCACCTTAATTGTTAAGGACGCAACTACAGCTACAGTAAATGGTGTTGGTACATTGAACGTTGTTTCAAATGCATCATCTGCTGCTGCTTATCTCAATACAATTACTGCTTTAGATACTGGTGTAACAACTGCTGGTGTAAGCACCCTGAATGTATCGGGTAACGCAGCATTGAATATTACTGGTGGTGCATCCGCAGCAACGTCGCTAACTATTGCAAATACCAATACTTCTGGTATTGCAAGCGTAATCGCATTGACAGACGCAGTAGCGACTGCAGTAACGTTTACTGGTTCTGCTGTAACTCAACTGACTAACGGCGCCGCTCCAGCAACTGCTGCAACAGTTACAGTTACAAACAACGGTACAAGCACTACAGCAAATACATACACATTTACTGATAACTCGTTGTCCGCTTTGAATTTAGCTGGTTCAGGTAAAACAACCGTAACACTCGGTGGTGATAGCTACTCAGGTGCATTTACTTTAACTGATACAGCATCTGGAGCGTTTACAGTAAACCCAACTCTGACTGGTGCGACATCATTTACGGTTAATGATGCAGCTACAGGCGCTTTGACTATTGGCGCGTTCACAGATGACAACGTTTTAAATGCTACGTTTACAAATACAGGATCTGCCTTATTAACCGATTCAGGTTTGACTAGTGCTGGTTTAAGCGCTGTAAATATTACCGGTACTGGAGCGGAAACTTTAACAACGATCGTAAATACTACCCATGCTGGTCTTGCAATTACTGATACATCAAGTGGAGCAGTAACAATTGGTACCCTTACAGCCGGAACAGCGGCCGCAATTAATACAATTACTAACTCTGGATCTGGTTTGTTGACGATAACATTGGATACCTTATCTGGTACGTCAGGCGTAACTACAATTACCAACTCAGGTAGTGGTGGCATTACGTTGACAGCTGACGCCAATACTGCTACTACTATTGCTTTTGCTAATACAGGTACGGGTACGTTGACAGAGACAGCATTGGTAGCGAACTCAGCTGCTACGCAAGCCATCACTGGTACAGGCGCAGTGAAGGTTACTGAAACAAGTACCCTAGCTGGTAATATTACTGTAACGCAAACTGGTAATAGCAATGTAACCTTTGCAATTGGTCATACTGATGGAACAACAACCCATCTCGATACGATTGTTCTTGGCAATGGTAATGACTCAGTAACAATTACTGGCATTGTTGCTAATACTCTGGCATTGACTACTGGTACAGGTACGAATACTGTTGTGTTGAAGGCTGCCCATACGGGGGTTGACAATATTACTCTAGCGGCTAATGGCGCAAGTCAAACTGCTTTGGACACTATTAGCAATATGGCTTTTGCTACTGCTCACGATACACTGACCTTTGCTGGTACATTTGGAACTACAGCTGTAATTACTACTGCAGCTAATACAGATGCATCACTGAGCGCATTTGTAGTACGTGCACAGGCTGCGTATGTAGCAGGTACAGGGGTTCAGTTGATGGAAGAAACTATTGGTGCTAATACCTATGCGTATCAGGCAACTGGAACGGTTGCAACCGATACGTTGGTTACCATTGTTGGTGCGCATACCTTTACTTCTGCTACTACCCACGGTGCAACATTGGCTTCTTAATCCTCTTAAAAGGAAGACCCCACAGATCATCGTGTGGTAGTAGTCAGGCAGTAATCCTAGTAAGTAATAAATTGAAACACCGCTCCACAAGGGCGGTGTTTTTTTATGCTTAATTTATAATGGTCTTGTAATAAACAACCTAAGAGAATCTTATGACCACCGTAACCATTGACAATGTTGAATACGCTTTAGATAGCCTCTCGGAAGATGCTAAAGCGCAATTAGTAAGTCTTCAGTTTGTAGATCAAAAGCTAGCTCAGCTCAATGCTGAAGCAGCTGCTTTTCAGACTGCTCGTATTGGATATGCCAATGCATTGAATGAATTGTTGCCTAAAGAAGGCGGCAAAGAGAAGCATTAATTCTTGGTGTAATCAGTAATACATGAAACACCGCTCACAAGGCGGTGTTTTTTTATGTCAGTAAAGTCTGAAAGTGATTGAGTGAGATAAGGGAGCAGTTTGATTGGTGATGTAAGGGTAAATATTAGAATAAATTGAGTTCTTACGAGTTAAAGTGAAGATGATGTTTTCTCAATTCAAACGGAGGTAATCATGTCAGATGTAGAAATTAACTCAAATCAAAGCAGTAATGATGCAGAAGCAGAACTAAAACGACTGTTACAACAACAAGAAGCATTAGTTGCAAAGATTGAAGCACAGCGAACAGCATCTAAAGAAGCAGCATTAGCAAACGTTAAATCGCTGATATAACGGCAGCAGCGCCTGCCAGGTGCGATTTGTATTGACAACGTGTATTCCCACCCTTACAGTATCAATTGTGTATTCATTGTGAGGACATCATCATGCGCGACATCGCCATTAACCTTCGGGCACGTTCCGAGCAACGTGACCTGATCGACCGGGCTGCCGGTACGCTGGGCAAGAACCGGTCTGACTTTATGCTCGAAGCCGCCTGCGAAAAAGCACAGGCGGTCGTTCTGGACCGCACATTTTTTGCGCTGGACGATACTGCGTTCGCCCGATTTACCACCTTGCTGAACGCGCCTGTGGAGCCGAACGCTGCCTTGGATCGTTTGCTGGCACGGCGTCCCTTATGGGAAAAATGAGCGTCGTACAAGCACCTATTTTGCTTGGCACTGACCATGAGATAGGCGCATTCGACTGCGGTGAACCCGTCATGGACAACTGGTTAAAACGGCGCGCTTTGGCCAATCAAGCGTCTGGCGCATCTCGCACCTTCGTGGTTGCCGATGAAGCACAGATCGTGCGCGGTTACTATGCGCTGGCAGCCGGGGCGGTGGACCATGCGACCGTCGGCAGCGCAATACGGCGCAATATGCCAGATCCTGTACCGGTCATGGTGCTTGGCCGACTTGCCGTAGACCGCAGTTTTCATGGCAAGGGGCTTGGTACCGATTTGCTTCAGGACGCGATATTACGAACCGAACGCCTGGCACAGGAAGTCGGCATTCGCGCACTGGTCGTGCATGCCTTGAATGATCCAGCCTGCGCCTTCTATCGTCATCACGGATTCAGCGAATCAGCCATCGATCCATTGGTTCTTATGATCCGCATTCGTTCGAGCATTTAATACAGGGGCCACTGACGCCCGTTGAGTAGAGTTAACTGATCTCTTTATTTTTAGATTGATTTGAAGTAATCCCCTGCCCTGCTGCCAGCAAAGCTTCCTTGGTAAATCGAATCAGCACCTCTTCGTCACCGATCTGGATCTCTGCCCCCTGGTCCCGGAAGACCTGAAGCAGTTCATCCACCGTGTCTGAACGGGGCGAAGTGTGCGCTATGCCCTGAACCTGGCCGATGTGCGCATCACGCAAACCGACATTGGCAAGCGGGCAACTGGTGCTGCGCAAGCGTGGCGCAGGTGGCGCGGTGCTGCCCATCAAACGCCGGATCAACATCTTTCTGAATAGCGCCACGCTGGAATACTTCAAGGCCAAGGCGGGCGGACGCGGCTTCTTTCCAAGGGTATACGTGAAGGGGCGCTATGGTAAAATAATGGCTTCGCGTGTGGAGTACTATTGCCTATGCCAAGTAAAAGAGCGACGAGGCGGCCACATCGGGCAAGAGCCGTAGTGACGAGCGTGATGAGTGCCTAAAACTCGCCGGGAAATTCTCCAAGCTGGCTACGAAGATAGAAAATGGCACCGGCTTGACCCAAGCCGATGTGGCCGCGCGAATGAGCGTTTCGCAGCCTGTAATTGCCCGCATCTTGAAGCGTAATTGGCTAGGCGACCATGGCAGGTGTGTACCGAAGTTCCATCAGCTTTCCGATAGCGAGTGGAGCGATAGCGTAGGCAACACCGTTCATATCGGCAAACTCAACCAGAACCACTTCATCACTTAATTCTTCTACTATCGTACCGACCTGCCCTTTTAAGAGGTTGGCTGTCGGTACGTCTTCAATCGTAGCAACAACATCAAGTAGTTTCATTTCATTCTCCAATTGCAAAGCATGTGATCAGCCTACAACACCGCATCCGATTCCGGTAGGTTAGAAAAATTATATCCGCTAACCAGCCAGCGCTACGCGCATCTGTCACAGGAACCTTGATTGACGCGGCGAATGCAGCACGGAAAATTCTAGCTTCTTGTATATATCCATATATATGTGTATATTTGGCTTACCATGCGATACACTCATGATCCGGAAAAGAAAGCTGCGAACCTGAAAAAGCACGGGCTAGATTTTGACGATGCGCGGGGCGTGATCGAAGGTGCGCAAACCGTCACTTTTGAGGATCGGCGCTTTGATTACGGCGAGGCCCGCTTTATTACGCTGGGGTTGCTGCATGGTGTGGTGGTCATCATTGCCACGGCGGAAACCGACAAATCAATACGCATCATTTCCATGCGAAAGGCGGATAAACATGAGCAAAAAATCTACTACGAAAATCGCTGACGATACACGCATCACGCAAGTCGACATTGACAGCGGGCAACTGGTGCTGCGCAAGCGTGGCGCAGGTGGCGCGGTGCTGCCCGCCAAACGCCGGATCAACATCTTTCTGGATAGCGCCACGCTGGAATACTTCAAGGCCAAGGCGAGCGGACGCGGCTACCAAACCCTGATAAACGAAACGCTCAAGCAGGCGATGCAGGCAGAAAACCTGGAAGCCGTGGTGCGCAAAACGATCCGTGAAGAAATGCGCAATGCCCCTGTCAGGACTTAATTTGTTTATTCAAATAATGTCAACAAATCCGATTTTATTTTTGCAAGCACGCCTTCCCAATCGCCACGCCTGTCCTGTCGATATGCCGATATAGGCCAATCATGCACTGTTCCAGCTGACGGGTGAAGCCGGTAACATCCATCAGCGCAGAGGATCGCATCCTGGCCCGCATTTCGCTTCTCAGCGCCACCAGTCGGTTCTGATTCCCGGCCAGCTCCACCGCGATTCGCACATAATCCTCTGCGTCCTGCGCCGATAGTTCCGGCAGACTCTCCACAAGCTCTGGCGACCTACTGCAGAACTTGCCTTCCGCACCACCGGCGAGTGCTCCCACGACAACAACAGCTCCTGTCACCACCGACGTTTCCGCCGCAACAGGGACGACGACGACGCTTGATGCAGAGGCGCTGAAGGCTCTGGCACTGGCTCTCACAACGCCAGCATCTTTGAATGCGCATCATTGAAATTAAATTTTTTGATTAAAGGGCGCAAATATTTAAAAATCTGGTGTTATCAACGCAATTTATTTTAAATATCCTATAATGAGGACTGGTAACCCTATGATTGTTTCAACTGATGTCCTTTTTTTCTAAAAAAATGGGCCTGCGGCGCTAGGGTTTTAATAATCGCAATAGCAAGGAGTTTGCATGGCAACCATTAAAATAGATGATAAAGAATATGATGTAGACGCCCTATCTAATGACGCTAAGGCACAGCTGGCCAGCCTGCAGTTCGTGGACAATGAATTGGCGCGTTTACAAGCTCAAGCCGCTGCATTGCAAACTGCCCGCATGGCTTATGCCAATGCGCTAAAGAGTTCTCTGCCCAGCTTTGATGGAGACACCATCAAGTTCAGTTAAAAATACGGGCCAACTGTCAATCAAGCGCTCACCATCAACTGCGTCACCTAAATATCGCACGTGGGGGATTATGGGCCGGCCATATTTATTTAACCAATTGAATTAATGAAGTAATTTATTAAAAATCAGTATCCAAGCCGTCTTTTGGGGTTGCCACAATTTGTTTAAAAAAACACAAAAAGTGTGACAGCCATCACATTTTTAGGTATTATTCGCCCCAGATACTCGGGGAACCCCTATGAGCAAAACCAGCGTTAGAAACGAAATCTTGGAGGCGGTACGCGTTCACCGCAACGCCTTCTGGGCTGTGGCCCTGTTTTCATTGGTGATTAACTTTCTCTACCTCACGCCCTCTCTGTACATGTTGCAAGTGTATGACCGGGTGGTGACGGCACGCAGTGAATTAACCTTATTATTTCTCTCCATCTTGGCGGTGGGTTTGTTTGCCATCATGGGGGGCTTGGAATATGCGCGCTCACAAGTCTTAATTCGGGTGAGTAACGCCATTGACGAAGTGCTCTCCAAGCGCGTGTTCACCGCTACTTTCGAGAACAACTTGCGTGCCGGTCAGGGCAACCCCGCCCAAGCCTTGGGCGACTTAAACAACGTGCGCCAGTTTGTTACCGGCAACGGCTTGTTCGCTTTTCTGGATGCACCCTGGATTCCCATTTACCTGATTGTTATTTTTATGCTCCATCCCATGCTGGGTTGGTTTGCCGTGGGCGGCACTTTGGTGTTGGTGATATTGACCTATATTACCGAGAAGGTCTCTAAGCGCCCCTTAGAAGAAGCCAATCGCAATGCCATGTTGGCCAGCAACTTTGCCAACAGCAATTTGCGCAATGCTGAAACCATTGAAGCCATGGGCATGCTGCGCCCCATGATTACGCGCTGGTACAACCACCAAGCCAACATGTTGGAACAGCAAACCATTGCCTCCAACCGCGCCTCCATTGTGGGGGCGGTCACCAAATTAGCGCGTCTTGTGGTGCAGTCCGGCGCCTTGGGGTTGGGCGCTTTATTGGTGGTGCAGGGCAAGTCCACGCCGGGCGTGATGATTGCAGCGTCCATCCTGACCGGCCGCGCGCTGGCCCCTGTTGAGTTATTAATTGCGACCTGGAAAGGTTTTTCTTCAGCGCGTGGTTCTTATGAGCGCTTGGTGCGATTGCTTGAAGTGTTGCCCGCACGTGTTCAGGGCATGAGCTTGCCTGCACCGCGCGGATTGCTCACCATGGAAAATGTGTATGGAACACCGCCCGGCGCCCGGGCAGCCGTAATAAAAGGCGTCAGCTTTGCCATTATGCCCGGTGAAGTGGTGGGTATTATTGGTCCCTCCGCATCCGGTAAGTCCTCCTTAGCGCGCCTTATGGTGGGTATATGGCCCGCCCAGATTGGCAAGGTGCGTCTGGATAATGCCGACATTTATGCGTGGAATAAAGATGAGTTGGGCCCCAAACTGGGCTATCTGCCCCAAGACATCGAACTTTTTAACGGCACCGTGGCGGAGAACATCGCGCGCTTTGGTCCCGTGAACAGCGACAAGGTGGTGGATGCGGCACGCTTGGCTGGAGTGCACGACATGATTCTTCATTTCCCCGGCGGCTATGACACGCCCATTGGAGAAGGTGGCAGCGTACTCTCCGGTGGTCAGCGTCAGCGCATTGGCATTGCGCGCGCGCTCTATGACATGCCGTCCTTTATTGTATTAGACGAGCCCAATTCAAACTTGGATGATGTGGGTGAAGCAGCCTTGGTGGGAACGGTGCAGGCCTTAAAACAGGCCGGAAAAACCGTGGTGGTGATTACCCACCGCATGAGCGTTTTGCAGGCGGTGGATAAGCTGATGCTGTTGCGCGATGGTATGGTGCAAATGTTTGGCGAGCGTGATGCAGTCTTGCAAGCACTCAGTGCCACGCGCAATCCGCAACAAGCGCAGAACCTTCCAAAAGATTCAGGCCCCTCGGCACAGGAGTCACAGTCATGAAAAAAAATGAACCGGTGATCATCGACATCACGCCGGTCACGGAACCCATTACCGCACCCGTGCACCTGCCGGTAAACCCACGCAACAGTATTTGGTTAGGGCTTATTATTTTGATTGTGGGCTTTGGCGGCTTCATGTGGTGGGCTCTCGCTGCACAATTGGATGAGGGTGTACCGGTGCAAGGCACCTTGGTAGTGGATTCCAAACGCAAGACCATTCAGCATCAGACGGGTGGCATTATTGAAGCCATCTTGGTGCGCGATGGAGATGTGGTTAAAAAAGACCAGGTGTTGCTGCGCCTCATCGGCACCCAGAGCAAGGCGGCAGTGGATATTAACACCCACATGGCCAACACCCTCAAGCCGCAGATTGAAGCCATCAAAACACAAATTGCAACCCTCAATACTCAACTGGAATCCCTCGAGCCCGAGCTGCAATCCTTGAAGCCTTTGGTGGACGAAGGCTATTACTCACGCAACCAGTACATGGAAAAAAGCAATCAGGTGCTTGACAAGCATAATCAGGTACTCGACAAGCGCAATCAGGTGCTTGATCTTCAGCGCCAATACGATGACGCCATGGACAAGATCAAGGTGTCGCGGGAAGAAGAAGCACGCACAGATATCCGCGCGCCGGTGGACGGCACTGTGATGGGCGTTTCTATCTTTACTGTGGGTGGGGTTATTCAGCCCGCTACGCGCATCATGGACATCGTTCCTGAGGGCGACAAGTTGGTGTTGGAAGCGCAGGTGCCCACTCATATGATTGATAAAATTCACGCCGGTTTAAATGCCGATGTGCGTTTATCCGCGCTGAATCAGCGCACCACGCCGGTATTGGAAGGTGTTGTGCAATGGGTGTCCGCAGATCGTTTTCAAGATCCACAGCGTCCTGAGGTGGGTTATTACACCGCACGCATTGCGTTAACACCCGCTTCTTTAAAATTAGTGAAGAGTGAAAATTTACAAGCGGGTATGCCAGCTGAAATTATTCTGAAAACGGGATCACGCACCTTCTGGGATTACTTGGTGAAACCCATTGAGGATCGCGCCGCCTTGTCGTTGAAGGAACGCTAAGATGAATAAGCTATTGCGCGCGGCCTATGGCGCAGCGCTTGCGATGACCGTCAGCACTGTTTATGCCGCGAACTTGGACGACGCCATTGCCAGCGCCGAGAAAAACGATCCCTCTTTGGCCTCCGCCCAGGCCAACCGTGATGCCGCTTATGAAAATATCGCCATTGCGCGCGCCAAATTGCTGCCACAGACCAGCTTTTCGGGGACCTATCAAAAAATTCAGGAAGGGGTGCGCTCAGAAGGGACCAGTGCTGGCAATAGCGCGCTCTACCAGGTTAATGCTTATAACTATCAATTTTCTCTGCGTCAAGGCCTGTACCACCCACGGGATTGGGCGGGCTACGACATCGGCCAACTGCAATCCGAGTACGGTACACAAAAACTGGCTTCCGCACGCAGTGATCTGTGGCAGCGTACTGCCAACTCTTGGTTAGATGTATTGGCCGCAGCGGACTTAAGTCGTATTTATGGCGACACCGTTAAGACCACAGGCTTCGCGGCAGAGCAAGCACAGAAACGCTTTAAGGCCGGCGACGGCACCCGTGATGCCGTTATTGAAGCCCAAGCCCAATACGCATTGGCTCAGTCGCAATTGGCGGAAGCCGAAATCACGCTGCGCAGTCGCGAACAAACCTTTAAGTTATTAACCGGCAGCGATGCCGATAACCTGCGCGCCTGGCATCTTCCCGATTATCGCAAAGCGGTTATTGGGGTGGAGAATAAAGCGGAGTTCATGCAACTCGCTGCCAGTGTTAATCCAGAAATTTTGGCCGCTCAGGCAGCCCAGCAGGTTAATAAACAACGCGCCAAGCAAGCACGCGCAGACCGCCTACCCACCGTGGATTTGATCGCCTCCAAAAGCTGGGCGCAAAGCGACACTATTACCACACTCAACCAGCTCTATAACACATTAGGGGCGGGTATACAGGTCTCCATTCCGCTCTATGATGGCGGCGGCCTCTCGGCCACGCAAAATCAAGCAGAGGCCTCGGCGCGCGCTTCTACTGAAGACCTGCGTGCACAGCAACTTAAATTGGCCACACAGGTGGAAATGGATTGGTCCTCCGTGGAGGCCAGTGTGCAGCGCGCACATAGTGCTGAGTTATTATTGACGGCCGCCCAAGAGCAGAAGCGTTCTGCAGAATTGGGCCTTAAGGCCGGGCAGCGCACTTGGGGTGATGTGGCACAAGCAGAAATCTTAATTGCGCGCCGCGCCAGTGATTATCTCAACTACGTGGCAGGTGTACTGCGCTCGCAAGCCAAACTGCTCTCCGTATTACCCGTCACCGAAAACGTGTGGGAGCCTTGGGTAGCAGAGGTATCCGCCCTGGCCAAACCTCAGTAGGGGGGGTCTGACCCCCCATGGGGTCAGACCCCTTAATGGGTTGCTCATGGTGCCATGCTAAACTAGCGCACTATGTCTGCCTTCCTGTTGGCCTTTTTAGGCTCACTCATCACCGCCGCTTTCATCGTGCGCTATCGGCACATGCACCAGCATTTCACCAACGATGACGACTTAAGTAGCGTTCAAAAGTTTCACGCATCTCCTGTGCCCCGTATTGGCAGCTTGGCGCTGGTGATAGGTCTGTTAACGGGCATATTGCCGCGCCTGTGGAGCGACCCCGCTATAGCGCGCTTTATATTGCTGTTATTGGCCACCGCAACGCCTGCAGTGTTGGCCGGTGTGGCGGAAGATCTCACCAAGCGCTTTGGTTGGAAAGAACGCATGCTGGCCACACTCTGTTCCGCGGCTCTGGCGGGTTGGATGTTTTCAGGATGGCTCACAGGTCTTGAGTTGGGACCCTTTGATTTTATTTTGGCCTGGCCTCTGATGTCGGTTTTTTTCACCTGCTTTGCCGTGACGGGTGTAACGCATTCTTTTAATCTGATTGACGGCTACAACGGCTTGGCCAGTGCTGTGGGTGTGGTGATCTTGATTGGCATTGCATACGTGGCCTTTCAGGTGGGAGATATCAGCATTCTGGTGGCTTGCTTTGCAGGGGCCGGAGCGGTAATTGGGTTCTTGATGTGGAACTACCCGCGCGGACTTATTTTTTTAGGAGACGGCGGCGCGTATCTGATTGGCTTTTGGGTGGCGGAGTTATCTGTTCTGCTGGTTGTGCGCAACCCTCAGGTGTCCAAATGGTTTCCGTTGTTACTGTGTTTCTATCCTGTGTTCGAAACCCTTTTTACCATTTACCGGCGCGTGTGGTTGCACCGTGCTCACGTGGGCATGCCAGACGCCGCACATTTGCACCAAATTATTTACAAGCGTTTGGTGCGTTGGGCGGTGGGTTCGCGTGAGGCCAGTGCCATCACCGCGCGCAACAACATGACCTCTCCCTACCTATGGCTGCTCTCTTCCGTAGCTGTCATTCCAGCGGTATTGTTTTGGCGTCACACGCTGTTGTTGCAAATCTGTGCGCTGCTCTTCGCACTGATCTATATCTGGTTGTACCGCGCCATCGTGCGCTTCAAAACCCCGCGCTGGATGACCATTCGCGGCGGTCGCTAATCGGTGTTAGTTGGGGTCAGACCCCCCTAGGGGTCTGACCCCTAAGTGTTACGCGCTACTAAGTCGCCGAAATCTCGTCAATCAGCTCAGGATGTTTGTCCAATAGACGGAACAAGTTGACCACCGCAGCCACGGGTCTTGCTTTGCCATTTTCGTACCGAGAAAAGGCATTGACACCGCCACCGGCAATAGCGGCTGCACGGCGTTGTGAGAGTTTGAGTTTTTTACGGATTCGCGCCAATTCTGCTGATTCTTCTGTGTCAATTTTCAGCCGCAGTTTTTCCAAGGCTGCTGCATAACGCACGCCTTCCTTTCCAGCAAACTCTATCTCTCCGCACTCCGGGCAATGCCAGCCATCCAGCGCACGAACGGTAACGCGGTTGCCACGATACACAATCTCTGAGTCTTCCTTAGCGCGAAACATATGGCCTTTCTCGCAATTTAGGCACAGGTGTTTCATTTCATTTCTCCTTAAATTGGATCACGACGGTTCCGTTTTCACGCAAGGTGATTTTGATATAAGCCACCAATCCAGATTTCAACGTTTCGTGATTACACGTCTTGCCAGATGTTGTGATCGGCACTTGTGGTCATGCTCTGATACAAATCCTTCTGTTTGAGTCCTAAAACCACAGTCACTGCTTGCTCAACTGAAAGCCCCAAAGCGGCGGCGCCAGTCAAGGCGGTAGCAGTAAAAGCATTAACACCACGATCTTCAACCACTCGTTGAGCTTCAGAAAGTGAGTAATGTGGTTTCTTTTTCTCCATGCACTAATATAACCTATTAGGTTATAAATAACAATTGGGTTTAGGGGTCATGGGTCAGACCCCCCCAGGGGTCTGACCCCTATATCACGTGTAGCACGTCCTCCAAGCTTGTGCCCGTATAGGTGGGCTTAGGCCCAATCTCCTCATAGGGCAAGCCCTGCCGATTCACCCACAGCGTTTTAAAGCCAAACCAAGTGGCCCCCAGCGCATCCCAAGCGTTGCTGGACACAAACAGCACTTCATCCGCGCGTACCGGGAATTGCTTCAACACCAAGCCGTAACTCTGCGGTGCAGTTTTAAATAAGCGAATGCCCTCCACCGTAATAACGTGATTAAGATAGGGACCAAGTCCCGCGTGGTTCACAGCACTATTCAACATATCCGGGCTGCCGTTGGAGAGAATGGCGGTGCTCAGTCCTTTTTCGTGCAGATGTTTTAAAACAGGGAGGCTCTCTGCGAAAGGGGCAAGCATTTCATATTGGTGGATCATTCGCGCTTCATGTGCTGGGGTTAAATTAAGCCCCATGCGCTTGCAGCAATAGCGCAGGCTGGCCACGGTTAACTCAGCGAAGGGTTGGTAGTGCCGACTGCCCTGCGTACCACTAGGGTCACTCATAGTGGTCAGGCGGGTGTATTCAATCTGCTTGTCGCGCCAGGCGTTAGAGAGCGCTGCACCATGGCCTGGGAAAATCTCTTCTGCCAAGGCGCCCATAGAGTACACATCAAAGAGCGTGCCATAGGCATCAAACACAATTACTTTAAACATTAAAATCTCCAGTTGAGGCAGTTGAGGGGTCTGACCCCCGGGGGGGGTCAGACCCCCATTTAACAACCCAATTCTATTGCGTTTCTCAAGTTGGGGTCAGACCCCGCATTCCGCTAAGGTTATGACTTCTAATAATACTAACAGGAGGTCGTTATGCCCCGTACACCACGCATTGTTATTCCAGGTGTGGCGCTGCATGTGGTCCAGCGCGGCAACAACCGTTCCCCCTGTTTTTTTAATGAGGCCGATTACCAATATTTTTTGAGGCAACTGCGCGATCAAGCAGAAAAATGTGGTTGTGCCATCCACGCCTATTGTTTGATGACCAACCATATTCACTTGCTGATGACGCCTAAAGATAAGGAGGGCGTGGCAAATTTAATGAAGGGGCTGGGGCAATGTTATGTGCAGTATATCAATCGCACCTATGAACATATTGGAACTTTATGGCAAGGGCGGTATCGCTCGCGAATTATGCAAGACGAGGGGCATGTGATGGTCTGTTATCGTTATATCGAACTCAACCCGGTGCGGGCAGGAATGGTGCGGCACCCATCAGAATACCGCTGGTCTAGTTATCGCAGCAATGCGCAGGGCGAACCTAGCACGCTGTTGGTGGCGCATCCATTATTCGTCTTAATTAGCAAAAGAATTGAAGAACGGAGGGCGGGCTACAGCGAATTATTCAACAACAAACTGGACGAATTGGTTTTGGACGAAATTAGAAAAACCCATTAAGGGGTCTGACCCCTTAATCTCTTTAGTGCAACTTCACGTGGGGCTCTGTGCGCCGGCTGATGAAACGCGATAAGGTGGTCAGTGCCATCTTCCAGAAACCATGCAGTGCCATTTCATGCAGCTTGTACAAAGACATATACATCCAGCGCGCAAAGAGTCCTTCCACCCACATGTTGCCGCCCACAAAGTTGCCCATCAGGTTGCCCACGGTGGTGTATTCGCCCAAAGACACCAAGGAACCAAAGTCGCGATACTGAAAGGGTCGCACGGGTTTGCCCGACAGGCGCCGCGCCAACTCGCGCACCAAATGGTCCGATTGTTGGTGCGCGGCCTGCGCCCGCGGTGGGACGCTGCGCCCCTCATGGCCCAACCAAGGTGCCGCAGCACAATCCCCAATGGCAAAAATATGCTCGTCTTGCGTGGTTTGTAAGTTGGAACCCACCACCAATTGGTTGATGTTGTTGGTCTCTAACCCCAAATGGCTTAGAAATTCGGGGGCCTTCACACCTGCTGCCCATACCACCAGTTCCGCTGGAATAATTTCGCCATTGGCCAGACGTACCGCTTGCGGCAATACTTCCGCCACCCGCGCGTTGGTGTGCACCTTCACACGCAGGCGCGACAGCATGTGATGCGCGCTATTGGAAATGCGCTCCGGCAAGGCGGGTAGGATGCGTGGTGAGGCTTCAATTAAATGCATGCGGATATGCTTATCCGGATCAATGCGATCCAGGCTGTAAGAAACCAAATCGCGCGTGGCGTTATGCAGTTCTGCCGCCAGCTCCACCCCGGTGGCACCGGCGCCCACAATGGCCACCTGTAATTGCTCGGGGCGCAGGGGGGTTGATTGCGCATGGGCGCGCAGGAAGGCGTTCACCAGTCGGCGGTGAAAGCGATCCGCCTCAAAGGTGTTCTCCAGGGAAATGGCAAACTCATCCACACCCGGGGTGCCGAAGGCGTTGGTCTGGCTGCCCACGGCCATCACCAGGGTGTCGTAATGAAAGCTGCGCGCCTCCGTCACAATCACCCCCTCTTCATCATGATAGGGTGCCACGTAAACGATGCGGGCGCTGCGATCAATGGCCACCATCTCACCAATGCGATAACGGAAATGATGCCAGTGGGATTGCGCCAGGTAGTCCAGCTCATGCACATCCAAATCCATGCTGCCTGCGGCCAACTCATGCAGGTGCGGTTTCCAAAAGTGTGTGCGGGATTTTTCTACCAAGGTGATCTGCGCGCGACCTTGTTTGCCCAAGGTGTCGCCCAGACGCGTGACGAGCTCTAGGCCACCGGCCCCGCCTCCCACTACAATAATTTGGTGCATATGAATTCCCTAGTGGATTAATGCAGCAAGGCGCCGCTCGATGCACCCCTAGGGGTTACATCGGGTTTAAACCAGTGGGGCCAGGCATCCTGATGCCAATGGGCGGTTTCGAAAAGACGGTAGAGGATGGCCAACCATTGACGCAACTCAAGATCGCTCAGCGCCATCCGAGCGGCATCGATTTGCTCGCCTTCGGTACGCACCGCACCTTGGTTCTCACCCCAGCGAAAGGTCAGAGAAAACCCTTCCACTTGACGCGTAATGTCCACGGAATGCAACAAGGCTTCTACGCTTCCTTTGGAGGCTGTTACGGGCTCGGTGGGCTGCAGGCGGGCTTCTGCTGTCGATTGCTCCCAGGACTGCGCATGGGGCAATGCCAAGCTTCCTACACGGCCCCGTAAACCCTCTTCCAGCCAGTGGGCCAAGGTCACCACCAAGCGGTTGGCCAGGCGCTGCGTGAGCCACAGCACCAGTACGTCGCCCGCGGCGTTTTCGGTGGAGAGCGCCATGCGGTCTGCAAACTCGTCGTACTGCTGAGTAATTTTGGTAATGGCAAACATATCTACATAATAGCGGTTTTTGGGTTTTTTGGGGTCAGACCCCTGGGGGGGTCTGACCCCTCTGGGCTACTTGAGCGAATCGTTCAGCAGTAGGGCCAAGCGCACCCCCGCGGCTTCCAATTGCAGCGCCACCACCCGTGTCCCTTGATTAATGTATTGAGCGCTGAGCGTATAGCGTCCGCGCTCATCGGGCGTGGGTAGCGCGTCATATCCGTAGGTGC
>Ga0118677_10007930_pt1 | contig 17296 bp, 14 predicted proteins | sample AliMusrvi5mmetaG_FD_86154 | JGI IMG/M metagenome (GOLD analysis project Ga0118677, IMG submission 86154) | reverse complement strand
AAAAAGTGGCAACCGTTTTTTCATTAATGTCTCCAAAGCCGGCTCTTGGTTCTATAACATCATCCCAGGTTTTTCCGGATTTTCTCAATAGAAAATCGTTCAAAGCGGCTCCGGTTAATTCTTGTTTTGTACTTCCGCTTCTGTAATAATATCTGCCTCTTAATGAAATTGGCACAGAATAAGGCGGCACAATGATCTCGATAAAATATTTGCCATCTGCCTGATCCAGATTTACTTCTGCTAAAATACCCAGGAAGTCATGGATTTTATTTGGAACTGATTCCATCAATTCTTTATGATTGCCTACGCCAACAACTTCACCGGCGTCATTTAACCCGATGAATATTTTCCCACCCTGGGCGTTGGCAAATCCGCAAATCCATTTCAGATAATCATCGTGCCATGACGATTTGTATTCTATATTTTGCTTCTCAGGTTTCATTATAATTCTTTTTTCCCTTCAACGATCATGATCTCTTGTTCAATCTCCTTGTGGGAAGTCTTTCCCTTAAGGAAAGCTATTTACAGGAATTTTCGAAGAGTAAGGTTAGTCGATTACATAATCTATCGGAATTCTCTTTTCAAAATTAGGAAAAGAGCTTGAATTTCAGCTTAAAATAAACCTAAACAATTGAAGTTTACGTCAAAACCCTGTATTTGAAGGTTTTTGATTAAAAAAAAATAGCCCCGGTCTCCCGGGGCCTTTGCTCTACAAACTACCTTCATCAGCAAACGAATAAAACTGATCCTGTCCGATAATGAGATGGTCCAGTACTGCGATCTCCATCAGTTTGCCAGCATCAACCAGCTTTTTGGTGATCTTGATGTCAGCCTCGCTGGGGGTGATCAGACCTGAGGGATGGTTGTGACCCAGGATGATTGAGCAGGCATGTAGGTCAAGGGAAAACTTGAAGACTTTCTTGGGATCCACCACCGTGCCTGATACGCCGCCTTCAGAAATCCTGACCTTTTTGATGACCTTGTTTGCCCTGTTGAGCATCAGTACCCAGAATTCCTCATACGGCAAGTCTCCGATGATGGAATGAAAGATACGGAAGGCATCTGTGCTTGATTTAATCTTGTCTTTGAGGATGACTTCACTTTCATTCCGGCGACGGGCCAGGGCAAACATGGCCACGATCTGAACGGCACGTTTTGGCCCGATGCCTTTGATCTGCTGAAGCTCGGTAACGCCCAGGCGCCAGAATTCGCAGAGATTATTGCCGCACTGTGCCAGGGTTTTCATGGCAATGTCGAGTGAATTTTCTCCTTCGATGCCATTGCCGATAATGATGGAGAGCAGTTCGGCGTTTGAAAGACTCGCTGATCCCTTGAGCAGCAGTTTGTTTGAGGGAATGTCGTCTTCCGCCCAGGCGCTCATGGGGATCCTGCGTTCATAGTTGGTCAATGTCTGATTGGTGTTTGAAGTTTCCATAGCTGATGGTTTTATGCAGCGCTGTGGCCGCGGTTCGTACTGAAATTTTGCCACCAGCCATACCGGGGAGAAATAAATAATGTCAGGGGTGCGGGTCAGATTTACCTTCAAATCTGAATGCACTGAAAGCGACGGTTCCAGAAGGAGGTCGCCCTTGACAGTTTTATTTGCCATAGGTAATTTTGCAGGAATTTCAGGCAGAATAGTGATTTGATGCCCATGCGTACGCGGGGAATGGTACCCGACGACCAAAAAAAGAGCCGTGGCGACCACGGCTCCGTTTCCCGGAATCAGAATGGAATTTCATTGTTGGCAGGTTCCTTGGTTGCTTTGGCCGGTTTTTTGGTATTCTTGGGTGATTTTACAGCCTGCGGAGTGGTTTTTGGCGCTGTTTTCTGCGGTTTTTCTTCGGTTTCCACCAGTTTGTTGACATACACGGTGTAATCGTTTCCGAAGCTGTCGGGGTTCTGAAGTTTGGCAACCTCGAAAGTGAGATACTGTTCGCCTTTGTATTCATGGGCGTGTTGGAGGATATCTTCAACCTTGATCGAGATCCTTACGATCTGCATTCCCTTGATCTGCTTTCCCTTTGCGATGTAATTTTTTTCAAATGTTTTCATGACTGTGTTTTTTAAGGTTTTTATGTATGCAAGTGATATGAAGACCATGGAGGGGCACTCAAGGAGGAACTGGAATACCGGAGCAAAGTGAGGATATGCCGGGAAAATCCTTGAATGAGCAGCGCTTTTCACCCCGGAATGGGCTCATAGCTTAGCATACGATCAAGACCGGAAGACCAGTCTTTGAATGTTTGAGCATTACCAATCCAAAAAGGGAAAACAAGGGTTGGAAATCGTTTTCATCGATCCTGAAGATTCCAAACATGCCAAATACCGCGAACATCCTCGATGAGGGGGCCTGGCACCCGGTCCGCAGGAACAAATCTGGTGTCAATAGTGGAAACCTTTTAGGAAAAATCAAAACAGCATCGACCAGGCACGGGAATAAATCACACGTTTACCAACCGGCAGGAAACCGGAACCGAAAACAGGATTCCCACACCGGGAAATGGGGTGGGCGCCAGGGTGATTTCAGGAAGGAGGGAGTGGTCTTTCTTTTTTGGTACTTTCTTCTTTGACCTTCACCGACAAAGAAAAAAGTACTCCGCTGATTGGCAGGTATCGAACATCCCAACCTGCCGGGGATTTCTTTTGCTGCTTTTCTTGACCCAATCAAAGAAAAGCAGTCCGGCGAAGCCGTTTTGCAAAATTTCATTTTCATTGTATTGATTTGCAACAATAAAAGGTTGATTTTTCACCTTTTATTTTGCAATATCTCCACGAAGTGCACGCCCCGCCCTATCGAAAAATACAATTGCACTAATCGCATTGCGCCGGATATATGAACCGAGGGTACATATATACAAATGGCGATATAAAAACGAGGGTAAAAAATGAGGCTGCCAAAAATGGTTGATCCCCTACCTTGCAGGGAGCAAGATCATTTCATTGGAGTGCTGCTGCTCCCCTGCCATGGGGCTAAGCAGCCAATAGCAAAGGTTGTCGGCTGCATCGGAAAGATCAGTCGCTTTCCATCTGGGCTGATCTTTCTTACGCTCTGAAGACTTGTCCTTCTTGAATTCCTGGGGAAGGATGGGGGCATTGTCCATAGAGAAGAAGGTCTCCATTGCGTTGTTCATGTTGATGCGAAAGGCAGGCATGTTTGGGTATTCGCCGGAGAGGAACTTGAACCAGAACTGGTACTTGTCCATGTGATGAGCTTCATAAAGCTCAGCGCAAAGCTGTACCTGCCATCCTGCCCTGGATAGCTGCTCTCGGACATCATCAAAGTAAGAATCCCGGGATGCAGCATCATTCCTTCGGTTGCCATCCGAGCCGCCATACAGGAATATGTGCCTGGATAATTTTGGTTTGTAGTGGTCCATGAATTTGGCAACCAGCACGGAAAGCGTTTCGTTCTCCACAAAGAAATTGCGAATGATCCGGAACTCTGCCAGCGGTCTTACCCATTGCGCCACGATCATGCAGTTCTGAGTGGTGCCAAAGTCGAAGGAGACATAGAGTGGTTCAGTGCTGATACAATCCTTGTCTGCCCTGCAATCAAAAACGCTCCCCTTGTTCTGGGCAGCATCGATGTAGCCATATTCGTAACTGTCCGTATATCCATGGACAGCAGCGCTGAGCAGGGGATAAAAGCCGTTGACGTTCTGTTTGCGACGGATGTTGAGTACTTCCAGGTCATAGACCATCTTGGGCAGGACACGCTTCAAATCCCGAAAATACATCTCTCCGAGGATTTTAATGTTCCGGATGGCAGAAGCTTCCATGTAGCAGTAGCGCGCGGGCATTTCTGCCGCCAGCTGCTGGTAATCGAAAACCCAATCCCCGTCTGAAGTGAGGGGCATGGTGCCCAGGAACAGGGTGCCATGGTGGAACCTCAGATGGCCAAAGCGATCCATGTTGCCACGGTTGGCCGGCAGTACATCGGCATCGATGGCCTCCTTTTTGAGTTTGGTGCACTCGTCAAAGATCATCCCGTCATAGGATCCGCTACGGGCCATCTCCGGCCGGTCAAAGGAGTTGAACTCTACCACAAAGCCATTGAAAAAATGGATGCAGTTGGTGTAATCCAGCGGCGGAGCATAAGGTTCTTCCCATTTGTGCTTTGCCGGGGCCCGGTGACCAATGAAATAGTGGATTCCACGGTAGAGACCACGCCGCTCGAAGTGGTCGATGATCGGGGGCAGTGATTTTGTGCGGATGTGGAAATAGGTCAGGCCGTTGAGTGAAATCTTTCCCCGGGGCATGGCCACCATGTACTTGATGATCTCTTCGGCAATGATGGTGGTCTTGCCCACTCCCCTGCCACCGATGAAGACCTTGTGGGTACTGTGCGAAAGTTCGATGGCCAGTTGTGGGTCGTTGAGGAATGGCGCCGGGCGTATGTCAGTCAGTGAGATCTTCGAAACGGGCTTCATCGGCAAGCAGGATGTTTTTGTAATCGGAAATCGGCGAAGCATCGATCAGCGCCATGACTTTTTCATTGAGTGCCATCAGCGCCTGTTGTGCCTTGGGATCAATCAGCTTGAAATATTCGGAATTGAGGAAGTTGTAATTGATCGACAGAAGCTGAACCGGGGGCTGTATCTTGTCAGGATCGGGCAAATCCATCTCCTCTTTGTCCAGGTTGTTGGCCTTGATGATGCGTTCGAGCATCCGGTCCACGGTCTTGAAGTCGTTTTTCACTTCGGCCTTGCGCATGACCTCGATCGCCCATTCGGTGATCATGTGGCGCAGGGCCTGTTTATCCCTGCCACGGACAGGACCGAAACACCGGAGACAGTCATGTACATCCCGATAAGCCTGTACCTCGGAGATGTTGTGCAGCTTCATCTGCATTTTTACCGCTTCTCGTTCGATCCCCCGCTGATTGATCAGCATGGAATAGGCCGATTCCCAGCGTTGCCTTACCATTTCTTCATGAGAGGTCAGCTGCACGTTATCGGAAAGATAGTGCATACGGACACGCTCCAGGGTTGTTTCACATGCCAGGCTTTTCACAGGTCGTCAGCTTTAGCGTTTTCAATGAGTTTGATGGCCATGGTCTGAGCTGGTGAAGATCCGTTCTGTGCCAGGTCAAAGATGCCTTTGCGAAGTTCGGCTTCACGTTTCAGGCGGCCACGTTGGAAAGCTTTATACGCAGGGCTTTGCTTATCTGTGAGCAGGTCAGACAGTGCATCCGGATCCACTTCCATGATCACTGCAATCTCATGCCGGTTGAACATCAACGCGGAATAGGATTCCAAGTCGCTTAGAAACGATTCATTCTGGTCGATCAAAGGCGCTTGTATTTGAGAGTTCGTTTAATATCCAGTTCCGGTGAAAGGCTGCAACAGTTTTATCGCAGCATAAAACACCCGCTTCGATGCGGGGGTTTCGGGTATAGTTGGCTGATCCCACCACGCTGATCCCCCAGTGGTCGTTTTCGATCACAGTGACTTTTGCATGGCATTTTGCAGCTTTGATGTCGGTGGTGATTTTCTGCAGGAACTGCAGCTCAGCAGGTTTTCGGATGCCATTCCGGTAATCAAAGATGCCCTTCAGTTCAATGATCAGGCCATGTTCTATAAACTGGTAAAGCTGCCGGATGGCATACTCCGAAATCGCCCAGGTCGTGAAATAGACCCTGGCCGGACCTGTTTGCTCCAATAAAAAGAAAAGCAGATCATGTGTGGACCAGTCCCCCAAGGAGGCATAGTGTACGGACTGACCCTGGATAACCTGTCCAAAGACTTCATGGAGTTTCTGATTGCCCTTGCCGATGGTCAGCAGGGTGGAACCATTGGTGGCGACAGATCCGGATTTCGATCTGTCGGCCCTTTTCTTTTGCAGGTCGTCGGTCGAAAACAGACTCATCGTTGCAGTCTTTTGGTGATTTCATCCAGTTGCTGCTGGTACTGCAAAAGAAGCTGCTGGTTTCGGGAAAGTGACTTGGGCGTTTTGGAACCGGCCACCAGTCTTTTATACCTGGCAACGTAGGTTCGGAAGTTGTTCTGCCACTGGATGAGTTCAACGTCGTTGAGTTCTGAGATTTTCTTTTTGTCATCCGTGGCAGGCATTGCAGGAATCACGCCATGTTTCTCGTAATAAGCGATCCACTCGTTCAGTTCCTTGAGCTGATCATCCAGGTCAAGGATCTGAAAAGCGATCTTCTTCCGTTCCTGTACCGGCCTGAATTCAAGAACGGCATGGAGATTATCCAGCATCCTGTAGAGCATCTTCTGCTCTGACTTCAAGTCCTCGATGCGGGTTATCTCTGGTAAGGTTTCGTTTTCCTGGTATTTGTCAGGTGGTGCTGCAATTGCAGATTCTTTATTGGTTTCGGGCTGATGCCGGGCAAGCTTGCCAAGCTCATAGGCAAGGGTCAGCCGGTTTTTTCCGGTTGCTCCCCCAACACGCAGGATGCGGGCAAGGTTGAAATTTTTACCGTAGCAGTCAAATAATTGAAGTCCTGAAGGATAATCCTGCTGAGAATTGAGCCAGGAGGAAATTTCTTGATCCATGCAGCAAAGGTAGGGCTGCAATTGCAGGGGGGAAAGGACAGGTTAACGTTGCAGCTAAGCCCTTTTGCGGTAGTTTCGGAATGGGTTGGCAATCCCGGTAGAATGCAGCATGGGGCTTAGTTGCTGTGTTAGCGCTCGTTATCTTGTGTTTATGTCGTTATTCCTTGATGAATTTCCCAAACTTCACTTCTTTCTCTCCAACCACCTTCAAAACATAAAGTCCGTTTGGCAGCTTACTGACATCGATTGTAGTGCCTGGTTTTGTAGTTTCTTCTTTCAAAAAGAGCATGCCACTTGAATTAAAAACAGTCAAAGTTCCTTTTTCCACCTGTTCAACAACAAGGTTGTTGCAAGTTGGATTTGGATAAAGCTTTAGTGAATGTAACATGGGCTTATATTCATTAATTCCGACTGGATAACCCACAGTGGTGGTTTTCATGATGGTTCCATACTGACCAACTGCATACCCGGTAACGGAATCAATAAAATAAACTGACATTAAACATTCTGGTGTTCCAATTTGATAAGCAGTCCAGTTTGCACCCCCATCGGTTGTCTTAACAATTGTTCCGCTGTTTAAATCAGAACCCACCGCATATCCCGTATTGGGATCGGGGAAGAAGACTGAATATAAAATGTAATTTCCGCCTGACACTTTAATCCAGTTTGTTCCCCCATCCGTTGTCTTTAAGATTGCGCTATCACCTACCGCAAATCCCGTATTTGCATCAGTAAAAAATATTGAGGTTAACTTAGTTGTTACCCCACTCGGCAAAATAGTCCAGTCTGTACCCCCATTGGTTGTCTTTAATATAATTCCGGAATAGCCTGCAATATATCCGGTATTGGGATCTGTAAAATAAACTGAGCGGAAATATCCTAAGGATCCAAATGGCGAAGCGGTCCAGTTTGAACCTCCATCTGTAGTTTTTAAGATTGTATGGGTACCAACGGCAAATCCGATACTGGCGGAAGGGAAGTGAACCGAGGCGATCCATTTTGTTGTTCCGCTTGGCAGAGCAGACCAGTTGGTGCCCTGATCAGTTGTTTTTAAAATGGTTCCAAGATCACCAACCACATACCCTGTATTGATATCGGTAAAAAATACTGACGATAAAAAGTTTCTATTTCCAGTTGGCCAAACAATCCAATTTGTACCTCCATCGGTTGTTTTTAGGATCGTTCCGGTATCACTCACGGCATATCCTGAATTGGCATCGGTAAAAAATACGGATCTTAAATCATTTCTTGCCCCGCTTGATATTTTATTCCAGTTTGTGCCTCCCGTATTCGTTTTTATGATAGTTCCAAAATTTCCTGCTATAATTCCATTATCCGGATCGGTGAAGTAAACCGACAGCAACCAATCAGTTGTTCCACTTGCCATCTCAGACCAGGTTGTGCCTCCATCAATGGTTTTCAGGACGGTTCCGTTTTCTCCCGCAGCATATCCTTTACTGGCATCCGTAAAATAAACCGATGATACCCAATAAAACGATCCAGTGTAAACAGTGTTCCAGGTTGTGCCTCCATTGGTAGTTTTCAGGATACATCCAAATCCGGGATAACTTTTACCCACCACATATCCCGTATTCATATCTGTAAAATAAACCGATTTTAACCAGACTGTTGTTCCAGTGTTCAATGAAAACCAGCTTGTGCCACCATCTGTTGTTTTCAGGATGCCAATGTTTCCTACCGCATATCCTGTACTTGCATCTGTAAAATAAACCGACGATAACCCATTTGAGGTTCCGGTGTAGACAGCATTCCAGTTTGTGCCTCCATCGATGGTTTTCAGGATGCTTCCGGATGAATAATTGGTTGCTATAATATAACCCGTATCGATATCTGTAAAACAAACCGAACTTAACACATCTGTTGTTCCACTGTTCAAAGAAGACCAGCTTGTGCCACCATCTGTTGTTTTCAGGATGGTGCCACTTGCTCCTACGACATATCCGATATTGTCATCTCTGAAATAAACAGACGATAACCCATTTATAGTTCCACTTTCCAGTAGGTTCCAGCTTGCACCACCGTCTGTTGTTTTTAAAATAGTACCATTTCCACCCACACTATATCCAATATTAAAGGAAGGAAACGTAACTGAATATAAAGAATTTCCCTGTGGTAAGGGGTTCTGCCAGGTCCACTGAGAATATGACCTGGCAGAAAAAAACATTAAAAGTAAGAGTAAAGAAATGGTTTTCATGGAGTTCGAATTGAAAGTCCTTAATATCACATCAATAATGTGCGCTAACGCGTTGCCTGTAAAACCAAGTGCCGTAATATCCTTTGATGAGCAAAAAACCTTATCAGCATTGGTTTTAAAGGCATGTTGGTGGTAGTTAAGGTTAATAAATTACCAATTTCAAGATTCTTTTCGGTTCACCGTTCAATTTCAATATTGCAAAATACAACCCCGGGTCACAAGGCTTCTTATTTAGATCATTGCGTTTCCAGGCAACATTGTACTTGCCAGCTTCCAATTTTTCATCAATCAAACACGTAACCAACTTGCCGCCTACATCATAAATTGATAGGTTGACAAGTTCTGTTGTGCTTAGGTTGAACTCAAATAATGTTTGGTCGCAAAATGGATTTGGAAAGCATTTAAATGGTTGAATTTCATTTACCTTATTCTTTATTCCTAATGGATGGTCAACAAAATGACCTTTCCCGTCATTGAATTTGATATCCAGGTTTGCTGGCAAAACCACACCAGAGGTTCTAATAGTAATTACATCATTATAGCCATTCCCATCAAGATCTGCACAAAAGCTGTTTCTCCAGTGTTCGCCGTAGTCAACAACAGGCACAAAAGCAGAATCACCCAACTGAAAACCGCCTTGGTTATTATATATGATATAACCAGACTTATTCATTAACCTAAATAGTATATCTGGTAAACTGTCGTTGTCAAAATCGGACAATAGAAATTCAGATGTTGAAAAAGGAAAGACTATTTCATCATGTTTAATGAAATTTCCGGAACCTGTGTTTTCAAACATTGTCACTCCTGTTAACCCAATCATTGCAAGGTCGTCAAAACAAATAATATCCTTTTTCCCATCGTGATTAAAATCCTCAATAAAGCCATCTGTCTGATGTTCACAAAGCAAGACTTCCTGAAGACCTGATGCAAGACTATAATAAACCTCAACTTTTGCCCCGAAGACAATAATATCGTTTCTGCCATCATTGTTAAGGTCACCGCAAGTCAAACCTGTTGGATAGGTGCCTGTTAAATAATGAAATTCAGGAAGTGAGAAATTTTTATTATCGAAATTGTAGAATACCCCAAAAAATTGTCCATTATTCGATGCAAAAATGATATCATTAAATCCATTGTTATCAATATCTCCTGTTGCAATATATGAGATTCCATTATAAGAATGAGTATCAAGAAAAATAGAATCCCCAAAGTTGTTATTAAAAATTATACCTATAAATTCAGTTGAAGAGTTTTCTTTTTTAAAAATGATCTCGGGGTAAGGGTTATTGTCTAATTGTCCAATTTTAACGTACTGCCATCCGAAAAAGAATAATGAATCAGTCAGAGTAAAATATCCGTTATTCGTATTTATAAGATAAGAAATGCCACTCCAGTTATTGATCACATTATGCCCAACCATAATGTCAATATCTCCATCCAGATCAATATCTCCTGCACAAACAGTATAAGCCCCGAGAGGAACATTATATTGACTTCGGTTATCTCCTGAGGTAAACGAACAGAAAATCAGGAGATAAAAGAAAAAGAATAGTGTTTTATAGGGAGAAACCATATTCCAGTATTATACGTATTTTGATAGAGCCATGCTTTTGATATTAATTACCACCAACGCCTTAGTTGCAACCGCCGCAAAAGGTAGATGGGAATTGTGGTATCCGTAGGTTTCATTTGTGGCGGTTGAAAGTTCGTTATGTGGGGTTCAATTTCGTTTTCATTCGCATAGTAGCCGGTAGCTCGTATCTAATGCCGGCAATTTTTACCTGGTAATCGCTTTTGCCCGTCAAGTTGAGTATTCCTTACTCTGCAACTGCCATCCTTCTCATTTAATTCTCAGGGCCTATTAGAATTTGATCTGAATTTCAAATTGCCGGCACAGGGATAAACAGGTGAGCTGGGAAATAATTTTGTTTAGGTTCACGACTAATTTACATCAGTATTCACATGGTTTTTAAGAACATCTTCGAAAATTAGATTTTATAATCTCACATAACAATTAAGGATTTCATCTGCAAATTACGAAAAAAACAAACATTGCGGTTGAAACGATATTTTATTGCAGATAAATCCGAGTTGAACGAAGCCGCTTGTTTCTCAATGTGATAGGGAGGGCAACAGCAATTTGTAAGTTCGTGGTGAAGTAAGGATTAAAAGTCGATCATGGTGTTTGTTTGAAGAAAAACTGATTGTAACTCAAGGTATCGTGGTGCATTTGCCGGATTTCTGCAAGAGACAAGGCACAGTAAGCCCGGTCCGCATAAGCGGTTAATGCCCGGTAAGTGATCTGTCAAAGAACGATTAAGGGTTCACTCAGGCGAGCGAGCCGATAGGTTTAAAAGTAAGTGTTTGAGTCATCCTTCCTGTCTGGCATACAGGGCAAACATCAATACTCTTGCCGGTTGCCATTAGAAATTGCTGCTGCCAGGTAAGACCGGTAAATTTTGATTCGGTTTTGATTTTTCCCATTGCTTTTCTGCAGCGGGCCAGGACCGTGGTGCGATTACGTGTCGCAAACAGACCATAATAGCGGATCTTGCAAAAATTCTTAGGCAGAACATGCAACAGGAAGCGCCTGATAAACTCGGTGGTTTGAAGTGTGATCATCTTTTTCCGGCCATCCCTGTAATCCTTCATGGAGAAAGTAACCTGATCTCCTTCGATGCTTTTGATGCGGCTGTTGGCAATGGCTACGCGGTGAGAGTAACGGCCAAGATAGTTGATAATCTGCGCTGAGTTCCTGAAAGGCTTCTTGGTATAAACAACCCAGTCTTTCCGATAAAGGGAGGAAACCAGGTCGTTGAAGTCCCTTTTGGTCTTAAGGTGGTCTATACTCCCGGCAAAGATAAGTTCCTTGTCGGAATATGCCTTTTTCAGGTAAAACAAAAACTTGCCTTTAAACAGCGCTGACAATACCCGCACCGGAACAAAGAACTTTCTTCGTGAGGCATGCCACTTTTGCTCCCTTTCATTCCATCCGCCTGCAGGAACCATGGTATGCAGGTGCGGGTGATGCATGAGATTTTGACCCCATGAGTGTAAGATGGCTACCATGCCGGTCACACTGTTGAGATACTTTCGGTCTTTAGAGAGTGTGAGCAGCGTTTCTGATGAAGCTTTGAAAAGGATATCATAAACGATAGCCGGGTTCATCAAGGCAATGGAGTTTAATTCAGAAGGGATCGTGAAAACGATGTGAAAGTACCGGACCTGTAAAAGATCACAAGCCAGTTTGTCAACCCACTTTGTCCGTTTTAATCCCTGGCACTGGGGACAATGCCGGTTACGGCATGAGTTGTAGAAGAAACGCATGTGACCGCACTGGTCACAACGGTCGGCATGGCCACCCATGGCAGGTGTCCTGCAGTTTTTAACGGCAAAGAATGCTTTCTGCTGCACCGGTGACATGGTGTATTGCTGGCGGAACTGCTGACCGTATTGACGGATGATGCCTCCAACTCCCAAGGGAGAGGCTGTAGTTAGTGTATCCATCACAAACGATCAGATTGCAAGTGTGTCTACCGGGCTTTTCACCCCTTGTAAAGAATATTGCTGGACATGGAGATAACCACTGGTGGTGTTCAGTGATTTGTGACCCATTATTCGTTGTATAATGGGAAGTGCGACACCTTGTTCAAGTAAATGAGTGGCAAAGCTGTGTCTGAGCGAATGGATGCCAACATCTTTTTGGACATTGGATTTCGCCAGGGCTGCTTTAAAAATGTTTTGGACAGTTCGTTCAGCAATGTGTTCCCTGGTGAAGCCTTCAAATAACCATTCCTGCGGCTTGTACCTGCGATAGTAAGTTCTGAGCATATCTAAGGCTATCGGGGACAAAATCGTATATCGGTCTTTATTCCCCTTTGCCATATGAAGATGTATTAGCATCCGGGATGAATCGATATCACTGATTTTAAGATGAGTTACTTCACTAAGCCGCAGCCCGGCCGAATAGGTGACAACCAAAATTGCCCGGTGCTTGATATTGGTTTTACTCCTGATGATTTTTTGAACTTCATCCTTTGATAAAACGATAACCTTTTTGTGATCCATTCTGGGCCGGGGCAAGTCCAATCTGTTCCATTCACGTTTTAATACATCGCAAAAGAGCAGTTTGATAGCGCTGATGGTCATACTCATCCATGATTTGCTCAGGTGATCAACCGTAATCCGTTTTAAAAGATAATCCCTGATTTGATCAATCGAAAGTTGATCCGCTGGTAAGTGGTAAAATGATGCGATTTGGGCAATGATATTAACATAAGACTTAATTGTCCTTTGGCAGTACCCTTTCAGCTGCATCTGCTGAATCAGTTGTTGTCGTAATGTGCTCATGGCAATATGTTTTAAGGTTTAACATATTGCCTTATACGACGAAAAGTGAAAAAGATGGGAAACCTCAAAAACTACCGCCAAGGGCGGTTTAGTTCAACGAGTCAACAGCCGCCAAATGACGGCTGTACTTCCCCCAGGGGGATAGTCGAACCTTGGAACTGGGGTGATAGCCGATTTATGGCATGTATAGGACATCCAAAAGTTGAGTTACCTGGGGTTTCTATAAAGATTCTCCTCCTGGGTCACACAAAAACCCATACGGAGATATTGAAATATTGTTATGACAAATATATATAATTTTACAATCTATCATAAAGTTTCGAAAAATTAAAAATCAATATTGTCAAGCGGACTTTTCAACTGGTCAAGCCCCTTTGTTGTTATGTGCGTGTAAATCTGCGTAGTCTTGGGATTCGTGTGGCCAAGCAGTTCCTGGATGTAACGCAGATCCGTGTTGTGCTCCAGCAGGTGGGTGGCAAAGGAATGCCGCAACGTATGCATGGTAACGTGTTTGATGATGCCGGCCTCTTTGCAGGCACGCTTCAGCACATTCTGAATGCTTCGCTCGGAATAACGGCCACCCGTAACCCCTTCAAACAGGAACTCCCGTGGACGATACTTACGATAGTAAACCCGGAGCATCTCCACAAGTTTTTGAGACAAGAGCGTTACCCGGTCTTTCCGGCCTTTGCCCTGGTTAACACGGATCAGCATTCTTTTTGAATCAATGTCCTCAATGCGCAGGTTCAGAAGTTCTCCAACACGCAACCCCGCTGAATAGGCCGTCATGATCATACATTTGTGTTTCAGGTTTACGATACTTCCGATGATCAACCTGACTTCATCCTCATTCAATACCTCGGGCAGGAATTTTTCCCTCCTGGGTCGCTCAATGTAATATGTCTCCCGTTTTCCGCCTAAAACTTTCTCAAAATAGAACTTGATCGCGTTGATGGCCTGGTTTTGGTATGATGTCGAAATGCATCGGTCTTCAATGAGATACCGCAAATAGGTTCTGATCTCATCCTGAGTGATATCGCAAAGCTCTTTTTCATTGAAATAATTCATAAACTCAGTAAAACAGGAAACATAGCCCTCGATCGTCCTGGGACTATACCTGAGTACGACCATCCGCTCGATATAGATTTCCGGGCACTTGCGGTAATTCACAATTTCAGAAGGTCTTGGCTTTGGCTTGCGGTTGATCTGGTTTATATCGTCCACGTACCTGTATTTCCACTTGCGGGCAAGGCACAGGCCAGCTAAATTCCCCAGGATCTTTTCAGTGTGGGGCAATGTCCAGCACTTTGTTTCCTGGTCCCAAGAATAGAGCGGTTGCCGCTTTACCTGGGTGATCATTTCCTGGTCATACTGGAAGATCAAACGTATCCTGCCGTTACGGAACCTGACAACCAGCAGTGTTTTTGCTTCTGCCTGAATTTGTTGGGAGGGTTTCGGATTGCTGCCTGCATCAGGGTCGTTCCAATGTATCCTCCCTGAAAAGTAGTCGTTCAGTTTCCTGATGTTTGCCGGGAGATTTTGTATGACCCAGCAGAAACCTGTTGCATCCCACCTTACAAATCCAAGTGAACGTATGAACGTGATATCTGCCTGGTTCTTTGGAAGCTTGAGTAAAATCCTCCTGCCGGCAATGATTGATTCAACATCCTGGTGTTGCTTATTGTTTTCATTTTCCATGATCGAAAGTTTTTGACGTTATTTTTATTTTTGGGATGATAGCCGAAATATTAATTGCAGGTGTCAGCCTGATTTGGAATTTTTCCTGACATTGCTTAATCCGGTTCAGGCCCAAAAGGTAATATGGTTAAGAGCATTTTTTTATTAACAATTCTGCTTATAGGGTACCTGACTGCGGAAAATATTGGAAAACCGCCGGCTACCGGTGATTGCCCTCAGGAATAATTTTGATATTTTAGCAAAAAAAATCCAGTATGATCAACCAGGCATTGCTCAACCCCAAAAGTATTGTCGTTGTTGGTGGTTCCAACGATGTTCAGAAACCAGGAGGAGCCGTTCTCCGCAACCTGATAGAAGGAAATTTCAAAGGAGATTTATATGTAACAAACCTCAAGGAGACGGAAGTCCAGGGGATACAAAGTTTCCAGGATCCGGCGCAACTGCCCGAAGTTGACCTGGCTATCCTGGCCATCGCCGCAAAATTCATCCCCGGTACTGTTGAAATGCTGGTAAACGAGAAAAATACACGTGGGTTTATTATCCTTTCTGCAGGATTCAGCGAGGAGAGTCCTGAAGGCAAATTGCTGGAGCAAAAAGTTGTGTCGATCATCGACAGCGTGAACGGATCGCTCATCGGGCCAAACTGCATCGGTGTGCTTACCCCCTCATATCACGGGGTCTTTACAAAACCCATTCCGCAGCTCAACCCTAAAGGTTGTGATTTCATCTCCGGTTCCGGTGCCACCGCCGTGTTCATAATGGAAGCCGGAATCCCGAAAGGGCTTACATTCTCGCAGGTATTCTCCGTGGGAAACAGTGCACAACTTGGCGTTGAGGAGATCCTGGCTCACCTCGATGAAAGTTTCGACCCGGCGACCAGTTCAAGGATCAAACTGCTCTATATTGAAACCATTTCCAAACCCCTCATGCTACTCAAACACGCCGCTTCGCTCATCCGCAAGGGGTGCAAAATAGCCGCCATCAAGGCAGGATCATCCGAAGCCGGGAGCCGTGCGGCTTCCTCGCATACGGGTGCAATGATCAGTCCTGATGATGCAGTGGATGCGCTGTTCCGCAAGGCAGGCATTGTACGGTGCTATGGAAGGGAAGACCTGGTCAGCGTGGCTTCTGTTTTTACCTTCCCTGAACTCATGGGGAAAAACATGACCATCATCACCCATGCCGGCGGTCCCGCGGTGATGCTCACCGACGCGCTTTCAAACGCCGGGCTTAACGTGCCTAAAATAGACAGTGCCGAATCACAGGAACTCCTTGCTAAACTTTATGCAGGATCTTCCGTGGCCAATCCCATCGACTTCCTCGCCACCGGAACGGCCGAACAGCTTGGAACCATCATAGATTATACCGATCAGAAATTCGACAACATCGACGGGATGGCAGTTATCTTTGGAACCCCCGGGCTTACGCCGATCTTCGATGTATACGACCTGCTCGATCTGAAAATGAAATCATCCCGCAAGCCGATCTTCCCTATTCTGCCATCGTTACTTACGGCGGCTGGCGAGGTTAGAGAATTCGTCGCAAAAGGCAATGTTTTTTTTCCTGATGAGGTTGTTTTCGGGAACGCATTGGCCAGGGTCTTTCATACGCCCAAACCGGCGCCAGCAGACGTGGAACTGCCAGGAGTCAATCACGAAAAAATCCGATCCATTATTGATGCTTCTTGCGATGGATATCTTGCCCCCGGATCCGTTATGGGGCTCATTGATGCCTGCGGGATCCCAAGGGCGCACGAGGCGGTTGTCAACTCTGCCGGCGATGCCATACAGGCAGCTACCAGGCTTGGTTTCCCGGTGGTGATGAAAGTTGTTGGCCCGGTTCATAAATCAGACTTGGGAGGTGTTGTTCTCAATGTGAAGGATGAAGCTTCCGTTGCACGGGAGTTTGAAAGGATGATCCGGCTCAGGGAGATCAAAAAAATTGATGGGGTGGAACAGGTCACCGAAACGACCGCCATCCTCATTCAACCCCTGCTTTCAGGGATCGAACTGATCATTGGCGCCAAACTTGAGCCAAAATTCGGCCACCTTGTCATGTGCGGCATGGGCGGCATTTTTATTGAAGTATTCAAAGATGTGGCCCGGGGTTTATCCCCGATCGGGAATGACGAAGCCCTTGCCATGGTAAGGGGATTGAAAAGCTACAAAATCATACAGGGATTCCGCGGACAACAGGGCGTTAAGGAAGAACTTATCGTGGATGTCATGCTTCGTCTCTCGGCCTTGCTGGAAGCGGCACCGGAGATAGTGGAACTTGACTTTAACCCGTTGCTTGGAAGTGGGGACATGGCAGTGGTGGTGGATGCGAGAATCAGGCTGGAGCGGGAAGGGGAGGCAGGTGAAGGGGTGAACAGGTGAACGGGTGAACGGGTAAACGGGTGAACGGGTGGACAAGTGGTCAGGTGGACAAGTGGGCAGGTGGGCAGGTGGGCAGGTGGACAGGTGGACAAGTGGGCAGGTGGGCAGGTGGGCAGGTGGACAGGATATTCAGG
>Ga0118677_10007929_pt1 | contig 17300 bp, 17 predicted proteins | sample AliMusrvi5mmetaG_FD_86154 | JGI IMG/M metagenome (GOLD analysis project Ga0118677, IMG submission 86154) | reverse complement strand
ATAATGACGTTCATGCGATAACCTCCCTATAATAAACCCGAGAAAAGGGGGCAGGGATCAGGAGTCAGTCTGCCTGACCCTATGCCCTGTCCCCTGCCCTCTTCTTGTGCCAACTTGTCTCGCGTTGATAGGCATCCGCAGCCCGCAGGATAGCGGCTTCATCGAATGCCCTGCCCAGCAACTGCAACCCGATCGGCAGGCCGGCCGCGTCAAAACCACACGGCACGCTGATGCCGCAGATCCCCGCCAGGTTGCAGGGCAGCGTAAACACATCGGCCAGATACATCTGGATCGGGTCATCCACTTTCTCGCCAATCTTGAATGCAGTAGTCGGCGATACCGGCGCGGCGATGATATCCACCTCTTCAAAGGCGCGCTCGAACTCCTGCTTGATCAACGTGCGCACTTTCTGCGCGCGGATGTAGTAGGCGTCGTAATAGCCCGCGCTGAGCGCATAGGTTCCGAGCATGATGCGGCGCTTGACCTCGGCGCCGAACCCCGCGCCTCTCGTCCTGGAATACGTGTCAATGAGATCCTCGCCGGGGACGCGCAGGCCATACCGCACACCGTCGAAACGCGCCAGATTGGCCGACGCCTCGGCAGGCGCGATCAGGTAATACACCGGCAGCGCAACGCGCGTGTTTGGCAGACTGATTTCCTTGACCGTCGCGCCCATCTGGCGCAATTGCTCGATCCCCGCGCGCACCGCCGTTGTCACGTCGGCCTGCGTGCCTTCGATGAAATACTCACTCGGCACACCCACCCGCATCCCAGCGACTGAACCGTTCATGGCCACGGCAAAATCAGGGACAGGCGTATCGACCGAGGTTGAATCCAATGGGTCGCGCCCGCCCATCACGCTCAGCACAATTGCGGCATCGCGCGGCGTTTTTGCCAGCACGCCAATGGAGTCGAGCGATGAGCCATAGGCGATTAACCCATAGCGCGATACGCGCCCGTAGGTGTTCTTCAGCCCGATGACGCCGCATAACGCAGCGGGTTGACGCACGCTCCCGCCCGTGTCGGTGCCGAGTGCGGCGCAGCACAGGTCGGCGGCAACAGCGGCAGCGCTGCCGCCGGATGAGCCACCCGGGACGCGCGTCTGATCCCATGGGTTGTGCGTGACGCCATAGCCAGAGTTTTCGGTGGATGAGCCCATTGCGAACTCATCGAGGTTGGTTTTTCCCAGGAAAACCGCGCCCGCCGCGCGCAGCCGCGCCACGCTAGTCGCGTCCCAGGTAGGGGTGTAGTTCTCAAGAATGCGCGAGCCGGCCGTGGTGCGCAACCCGCGCGTGCTCAGCACGTCCTTGATGGCGATCGGCACGCCGAGCAACGGGGTGTCTTCGCTGCGCGCGATGCGTTCATCGGCGGCCTGCGCCTGCGCCAGCGCCTCAACATCATTAATCGTGATAAACGCGTTCAGAACCGGGTTCAGTTCATGAATCCGGGCAAGGAATTCGCGCGTCATCTCCACCGAACTAAACTGTCCGGCGCGCAATCCTTCTCTGGCTTGCTGGATGGTGAGAGTGCAGAGTGTCATTGGTCTTTATTATCGAACGTAGCTTGCACCTCGAAACTGGCGCCGTCGGTGCGTGGGGCATTCTTAAGCGCGTCGTCCCGCGCAATGCTGACGCCCGCGATATCGTCCTGTCGCAGGATATTATGCACTGCGAGCACAGTGGCAGTCGGGGGAATGCCTTCGACATCGATGTCCGCCAGTTCAGCGGCATAGTCAAGAATTGCGGAGAGCTGTTGCGCATAGAGCCCCTTCTCTTCATCAGACAGCGTCAGGCGCGCCAGCAGAGCGATGTGATCGACTTCTTCGACAGTCAGGCGCGCCATTATGGGTTCGCGCTTTCCAGTTCCGCTGTGCTCACTGATCGCGGCGCAACGGCCCTGGGCGCTTCGATCAACGGGGGTTCGATATCGCCGCCCATGTTGGTTTGTCCCTTCAGGAACGCGCCTTCGTTCAACAACAGCGAGTTGACGTTCAGGTCGCCCCACAACTTACCGCTGCCCGTGATCTCGACCCGATTGGCCGTGACGTTGCCCTTGAGCGAGCCCGCAACGACCACGTTATAAGCCTGCACCTCGGCGATTACTTTGGCGGTGTCAGCGATGACCAGATTGCCAGTCGTCTGAATCTGCCCATCAAATACGCCCTCAATGCGAATGCCACCGTCGCTCTGCAACATGCCGCTGATACGGCAGTTGGGACCAATCACGGTCTCGATTTTGGGGGCGGGAACGCCGGAAGGAGCGCCGGGGCTCTGCATTGGTGGCGTGTACTGGTTTGATGAGCCGGTCGGCTGGGTTGGCGGCGTCGGGGCAGGCTTTTCTCGTCCAAACATTAAGAAGACTCCTTTTTCGGGTTCATGGTGTTATACCATGCCGTGAGGGCAAAGTACACTAGCGGTTCTTGTCGTCAGGCTGAGCGGCGGTGTTCGTCACCGCAGCGGCGATCGGCGCAGGGGCGGCGCCACTGTCTCCGGTCACAAACTCCTCCCACCAGACCTTATGCGCTTTAGAAGTGTCCTGCATGCTGGGCGGCACGACGACGACTTCACCCGGCTTTGCAAGGCGGGCTTGCTCGCGCGCATATCGTTCGGTAAAGGTGTCGCTCTTGGCGTACTCCAATGCAGAACGCAATTGCATCAGTGTGGTCTCATCTTTCTGGACCTGTTCGGCGCGGCGCTGCACTTCAGCGGCCATTTTCGATTCGCTTTGCAATCTGCCAAGGAAGTTAACCACAAGCGGCAGGGACAACAAAATCATCACTACCGAAGCCCAGATCAACATTCGGGCGGCGGAAGAGGGGGCTTGATCGTTGGGGAATGGTGCTGCTGATCTCATGTGCGATTCAGGTCTGAAGATAATGCCGGAGCGGGGATTTGAACCCCGATGAGCTTAAGCTCACTACGCCCTGAACGTAGCGCGTCTGCCAATTCCGCCACTTCGGCATTTCGAATCGAGTTGAGCCACTTTTCAGTGTCTCTTCCCGAACACGTTTCACTATTATACCAAACTTTAAAATTACGCAACACACGTCGTAAATGTAAACGCATACAACGCGGCGCCTCTGCCGTACACGTCCACGCGCAACTCATGTTCCTCGAAGGTCGGGTTACTCACCAGTCGCGCCATGCGCGGGCGCGACGGCGTTACTGTCGCGACGCCGTCCACTGTGCGCACATCTGCGCCGGCGTTGGCATCGGGAAGCGCTGCGCCATCCTGCGTGACCGTGATACGCGGCCTGGCCGCGTCCGCATTCGCGGCGCCGATCAACTGTGCGCCTTGCAACCCCAGCATCAACTCAACTGGATCGCCTGTCGGCGACAGCACCAGGTTCACGTCCTTCGCGCGGTAATGCAGGGTGATATGTCCATGCGTGCCAGCCAGTTCAAGGTACTCGCTGCGCGCGCGCCACGCCCCTTGCAGGTAGAACTTATTCGGCTCGTGGACGCCGCGGTCGATGTAGATGGCGACGGCCTCGTCGGCGAAGCCCTCCTCATTGCCTATGTTTCCGCGCTCTGTGCCGCAATATAGTTCTGGCGACGGGCGATAACACATCGCGCCAGGTCTGTCTTCATCGCGCATCGGGACCGTCAACGGTTGCGGTCGAAACTCTGGGTCAGCCTCGCGCAACACGCCCTGAATGGCGAGTTCCGTCGCCAGGTACTCGCCCTCGCCCATGTGCTGGTAGCGGATGTAGCCTTTTGAGTCGATCAGGAATTTGGACGGCCAGCCCTGATTGCTGAAGGCTTGCCATATCTCGTAGTCGTTGTCCATCACCACCGGATAGGTGATGCCGAACTCTTCCATGGCGCGCTCCACCTGGCGCGCCTCGCGGGCAAATTGAAACTCCGGCGCGTGCACGCCGATAGTCGCCAGTCCGTGGTCGCGATACTTGCGATCCCACTCCACCACGTATGGCAGCGTATGGACGCAGTTCACGCAGGTGTATTCCCAGAAGTCCACCAGCACGCACTTGCCACGGTATTGGCGCAATGCCAGCGGTTTGCTGTTAAGCCAACGCACCCCTTCCGGGAACTCGGGCGCGCGCACCAGTTGCTGATCTAACATACCCGGATTATAGGAGATCACAACGGCATAATGTCGCTGATAAAATCACAATAGCCGCGCCGCGCGCGTTCGCATGTCGATGGACTTGCGATGGCTTGATGTTGTTGGGCGTTTCTCACGATACAATAGGCGGCGAGGTAACAAAACAGATGAACTGGAAAACGCGTGTCGCGCTCGCGGGTGGACTCCTCGGGCTATTAATTGGCGTCGCATCGGCTTTTGTCTACATTCGCACGGTTACCGCCGAACAGGGCGACAAGAAGGACGTGGCACTGCCGCCCGTCAAACCCACGGATGTGCTCCCGATCGTTATCACGGCAGTTGGACTGCTGCGCACCATCGCGGGTCTTGGCTCGCGCGAGTAGTAAAGACACAGAATTCTCCACGAATCCACACGAATTCATAGCGAATAAACACGAAGGAATGAGTGTTCTGTGCAATACCTTCGCCAAAATGGTAAGTCCGCTCCGAACCATAATTTTTAGGGTGAATTACCGCCACATATGGCGTTTTTATCACTCTCGATTCCCACATATGGCGTATCGATTTGTTGCTCAAAGAGCAAATCAGAATTTGGCGAAGGTATTGCTGTGCTGATTCGTCCAGATTCGTGTGGATTCGCGGATAAATCTTGCGTTTGCAGACTTTTCGGAATCGTGGTATTGTTAAGTCATCTTTAGATCAGGAGGTGCATATATGAGTTCGGTTCAGCGCGCTGCGTTCAACGCGTCAGCTCTGTGCGCCCACCTGTCAGCCGATTACACTGCGTAATTGCTGACCTCAGTAAAGTGACCTCTTAGGCCACGGGTGTTCGCACAAGCGACCCGTGGCCTTTTTGTTTGTGTTGGCCGCGGGCCGCAGGGCGTCAGACGCGTAGCGCACCCCGCGGTCTTTCTTTTTCCCAAACCGTAAACCGTCGCGCGCGCGCACTCCGTTCATTCGGAGCCGCCGCATGCAGATCGGGTTTCATATTCAAGACAATAAACAAAAGGAGCGAAATGATGGAAAGGGTTTTTAACAATCAGGTGACGACGAATCAGTCAATGTGTGTGTCATATTACGAAACGTTTAGAGAAATCAACTATGTCTTTGGATTTAGATATCGAAATCGATGACGACAGTGCTGACGATCTGTCCGGAGAGCAGGCGCATAGCAAGCGCGCCAGCCGCGCGAACGACGCCCGGCACAAAAACAGGGGCAGGCGCGCCAGTGCGCATGTGATTGCCGAACTGCTCGAACACGACGACAAGACCGGCGCGGTCGCGATGGGCGCGGGCAGCGGCTTCGCGCCAACCTTCAATGCATCGCGCCACGAACTCCGCTGGATCATCGACTCGCTGGGCGGGTTCCACGAGAACCACCAGATCATGGACGTGATAGCGCAGGTGAAGGGCGGCAAGGAGGCGACGGTGTACTGCTGCTCCGCTGGCTCCAACCTGGGCGCGGACTATGTGGCGGCAAAGGTCTACCGCCCGCGCATGTTCCGCAACCTGAGCAACGACGCCGCCTATCGCGAGGGCAGTGGGCCAGTCGATGAACAGGGCAAGCTGTTGAAGCGCAAGCGCGAACTGCGCGCGGTGGCGGGCAAGAGCAGCTTCGGGCTCGAAGCGTTGCACGGGTCGTGGCTGTTCAACGAATACCGCACGATGACGGCGTTGTACGAGGCCGGCGCGCTTGTCCCGAAACCCTATGCCTGCGCCGAGAACGCCATCCTGATGGAGTACCTGGGCGAGCCCTTCGCGGCTGCGCCGACGCTCGACCAGGTGCAGTTGTCGCGCGAGGAGGCGCAACCCCTCTTCGACGCGCTGATCGAGAGCGTGCGCATCATGCTGGCGAACAACCGCGTGCACGGCGACCTCTCGGCCTTCAACGTGCTGTACTGGGAAGGGCAGGTGCGCATCATCGATTTCCCACAGGCAGTGGACCCGCTGTATAACCCGAGCGCTTGGCAGTTCTTCACCCGCGATGTCAAGCGGCTGTGCCAGTACTTTTCCCGCTACGGCGTCCGGGTCAACGCCGCTGACCTCGCCGCCAACCTGTGGGCCACCCACATGCCCGGCGACGCCAACGACATTCAACGCGAACTGCTCGCGCGCGTGGAGGTCGGGGAGGAGCGGGAGATGAGGAGGAGGTGAGGAGGAGAAGAACGCGAAGAGTCTAAACGCCCTTCGCGTTCTTTTGTTCGTTACGACTTGTGATTCGTGACAGAACGTATCCATTCGTTTCTATTCGTGTAGATTCGTGGAAAAGTCTGTGGATAATAGCCTGGATGGCACAAACACAACTTGAGCAGGCCGAGTTTGCTGATAATCCCGAACCCCGGTGCGCCGTGGTTTTATTGCTGGACACATCCGGTTCGATGCATGGCAAACCCATCGCCGAACTGAACGATGGGTTGAAAGAGTTTGACCAGGCGATGAGGTCCGACCCGCTGGCATCGTTGCGGGTTGAAGTCGCCGTGATCACCTTTGGCGGCACGGTGCGCGCGTTGAATGTGGCGACAGATGGCAACCGCGAGATATCCGTTGATGCCGAGCAGGCCTTTGTCACCGCCGACAGTTTCCACCCGCCCACCCTCTCCGCCAGCGGTGAGACGCCGATGGGCGAGGCCGCCCGGCGCGCCCTCGCGCTCCTGCGCGACCGCAAGGAAGTGTACAAGCGCAACGGGGTGGACTATTTCCGCCCGTGGATATTCCTGATCACCGATGGCAACCCCACCGACAGCGGCTGGGAAGCCGTGGCCGACCAAGTCAAAACCGAGGAGGGGCGCAAGGGCGCGTTGTTCTATGCCGTTGGCGTGGAAAATGCCGACATGAAAACACTGGCGCGCTTCTCCGACCAACGCGCGCCGCTCAAGCTCAAAGGATTGGCCTTCCGCGAGTTATTCCGCTGGCTGTCCAAGAGCCTCACCGCCGTCGCACAATCCCGCCCCGGCGAACAAGCCCCCCTCCCGCCAGTTGGGTGGGCGCAGGTGGACACATCACATTGAGATGAGAGATTGGAGATTAGCGATTGGAGATTGGAAGTCATTGAAGGCTCGTTCACCTTCTCTCCTTTTCTCCTCCTCACCTCTTCTCCCCTTCGTCTTAAATTCGTGGATAACTCTTCTCTCAGGGTGATCGGCGCATCGGTGCAGGGGACATCGCACCTGAGCGGGGGCGTCCCTTGCCAGGATGCGCATGGCGTGTGTCAACTGCCCGGCGGGGAGTGGCTGATCGCCGTCGCGGATGGCGCAGGATCGGCGTCGCGCTCTGCCGAAGGATCTGCGATAGCGGTCGAACAGGCGCTGTCTGCGCTCGCGATTACGTTGCAGGCCACACATCCCACGGAAGAAGCCGCCTGGCGCGTGGTGATGAGCCTGTGTTTTGGCGTGGCGCGCGATGCGCTCGTAAAACACACCGAGCAAGCCGGCGAAGCAGCCACACTGCGCGACTTCGCGACCACGCTCATCTGCGCCGTCCTCGCGCCGGGGACGTTGTGCGTGGGGCAACTGGGCGATGGGTTTGCGGTGGCGCAGAATGCGACCGGGCAGTTAGTCACCGCCGCGCGCCCACAACGGGGTGAGTATGCCAACGAGGCCTACTTCCTCACGATGGCGCAGGCCGTCGATCTCGTCGAGACGCAGGTGATCAGTATGGACGTGAGCGCGCTCGCGGTCAGCACCGACGGCCTGCTGCGGCTGGCGCTCAAGCTGCCCTCCTACGAGCCGCACGCGCCCTTCTTCAAGCCGCTGTTCGACTTCGTCGTTTCTGGCGAGGATGCTGCTGCCGCGCAGGCGCAACTGACGGACTTCCTGGCCTCACCGCGCGTGTGCGCGCGCACGGATGATGACAAGACATTGGTGTTAGTCGGCCGCCCTGCATCGTAAGCCGAACCCTCCGCACTTTTATCGCATTGCAGGATCGCGTGAGTGTCGTATACTGAGTTTGTTCGTAAGGCACTCATACCGATCGCGCAGAATTCTTTACGAGAAACGTCCAATCAGCGAATAGAACTAACGCTGACATGTGTGTGCTCAATATGCGGGGTAACGTCATGGCATCGATACACAATTCAACAAAACGACAACGCCTGGGTTTGATCAGCGCGGCTTTCTTGCTATTGGTTGTTCTGGCTATCGGTCTGATCGGCCGAGAAGCCAGTGCTCCAGATGAAAGCGGCTTGTTATCTTCGGCAGCATTAACGACCACGGCATCAGCATATCTGCCCCTCATCAATGGCCGGCAACCTCAGAACGTATCCATCCAGGTGCTGTCAAACCATAGCGCTTATATCGATCACGCCATCGATGGGGACCATTTGCGAGTAGTGGGCGAGGTTGTCAACACATCCAACGTCGATGTGGCTGTCAGTCTGGGTATTCTGATCAGCGACTCTCAGGGCGCGTTTATGGATAAAGCAACAACCGGGTTGCCCGACTACGAGATGCTGCCTGGCGAGAAGAGTTGCTTCTCAGGACTTATGCCGGTTCCGCCACCTGGATGGTCTGGTTTTCGGGTAGTCACTCAGACACTGAACCCATCATCAGTTCAGCAGGAAGTATCCAGCTTAACCGTGTTCAACGTGCACAACCAGGTCACGGCAAGCGGCGCCTACGAAGTCATTGGGCAGATACGCAACGATTCATCCACAAATGTGCCAAACTTCTTGATTAGAGCGACGTTGTATAACAACAAGGGAATCGTCATCGGGTGTGAAACAGGCACTGCAAATATGTTGTCGCTCGCTCTAGGTGAATCAACCTACTTTCGTGTACTGTTTCAAGGTAGAAACTATGCAGACGCTTATCAGTATGCTATCTCAACACGTGCAAAAATTGATTCTATTTGTAATTCATCTAATCCCGACTGGAAAGCGTCCGCCAATCCTGCTTACACCTTTTGTGTTGCACGTGACCTGAACTGGTCCGACGGTGGGAATCCGGTGCGTTACTGGAGCAGCGGTGTTGACCAGACCATTGGCGTGTCGTTCAATATGTACGGCGTTGCCGGTATCACACTCAAGATTGAGCCCAATAGCCAGTGGTGCGGCCCGGCCGGCAACACCGGAGGTCGATCAGTTCCAATCAGCACCCAGGCCAATGGCGAGGGTTCGTACTACTGGAACATCAATGACTTTGGATACGGCGGGTACATCGTGCATCTGCTGGTTACGAAGAATGACGGGTCAACGGTTTATTACAACGAAAAGTTCATGTGTCTGGGTAATGCGCCAGCCGCGACTTCTGTTCCCGCCACTGCCGTACCTACTACTGCGGCAAGGCCAACAGTACCGCCCCCACCCACAGCGGCGCCTTGAGTTCTTCTTTCGGCACTCGTTCGCTTGAGTCATGGAAGTAGGTGCTTTACGATTCTTTTCGACTGTCATTAAGATGCACGCGCCAGTGCAGGCCGGTCTCCAGCATTTTGCGATATGCCTGTTGCATCCCCGGGCGCTCGAAGCCCGGATACTCGGGCGTGGCGTCCACCAGGCGCAGTATTGGATTCATGTCGTAGGCCACACGCCGGATGCTTATCTCATAGTCCCCGTCCGGCATCTCTTCGAGCAAGACCCACGACGCGCGCGGGTCGCCATCCAGAGGCAACCCGACGCTGCCCACATTGCATATCTGCATGTCCCCAACCCGCCGGAGGAACGGGGTGTGCGTGTGCCCGACGAACAACCGCGAAGCGGGCTGCGCCCGCATGCACGCCAGGAGCATGGTCAGTTCCTCCTCCGCCATGTCTTCTCGGATGCCCTGCGAGTGATAGAACCACTCCTGGTATTTCTCCGCAACACCGGGAAGGCGCCACCGTTCTGGAAACAAGCGGTCAATGGGCGTCGCGTGCGCAAACCATGATCCGTTCCACAGGAGCATATCGGGCATGGCGCGCAGCCAATCGAGGTCGCCTGCGCGCATGTGTAATGTCGTCCACGCCATCATCCGAATCAACTCGGCGTGCATGGGATCCGCGCGCTCTGGCAACTGGTTCAGGTCGGGCGTGAGCAAATAGAGATCGGCGTTTCCGCGCACATACGAAACATCGCTCCAGGACTGCAGAAGCTCAACGCACCCCAGCGGATCGAGCCCGGCGACGAGGTCGCCCAACACGAACTTGCGGGCAGGCCTGATTTGGTCGATGTCCTCACATACGGCCTGCAACGCCGCGGAGTTTCCATGGATATCTGAGAGGACCGCGATCTTTTCTGGCATGCTCAATGCCACCAATCCTTGCGCGAGCGCGGATCCATAAAGGTGGCCGAGTCGCGGATGGCGACCCGTATTTCGTTCCCCGCCGCGACGCCCAACGGCTGGCCGTTGCGCAACGCTGGCAGCGACGCGCTGCTGCGCCATCCATCGGCGTTGTTCTGAGCGCGATAGAGCGCCAGCAGGGTCGAGTCGACGCACACGTTCTCGATATACACCACATACCCGAAGGAGATGTTGTCCTGCCGGGTGTAATTGAGCGTGATGCGGGTAGTATCGGCATATAGCACAAGCGCCTGATAGCCGGATCCGATTTCCGGCGCGCGCGAAGGGATGGAAATCCGCTCGCCCGGCGTGGTCGCAAGCCCGATCATGGTCACGGGCCAGTTCGTGACCGCAGACCCGGCGCAGCCATAGGGTGCGCCACTGCAACGCGAAGACTCAAAATACCACAGGTTAACGCGATAGGCTGACTGGATCAGAGCGACGCGATTGGGTTGGAACATTCCTGTGAACTGTGGGGCGTTGGGATCTGCTGAGCCGTTGTAGCCTATCAATGTGGCGGGCGCGTCGGTCGGGCCGTACCCGCGCAAGGCCAGGTTCAAGTCGCCGTGCAGGCGGTCAGGGCGATTGGAGGCTGGGCCATCGCGCGCTAGAAGCTCGTAGCTTGATCCCGTGCTGACGCCGCACCCGCTGGTTGTTTGTTGTGGCGCGGTTGTGGCAGTGGCTTGTGCGGCTGCGATTTGGGCCTGCGCGGGCGCAGCCTGTGCATCCTGTGCCTGTGCAGCCCGCGCAGAGGCGGGTTGCGTCGCCACGGAAACCACCGCCGCCGTAGACGTATCGCCACGCAGGTCGACGAAGTTGCCATCGATCCATCGCGACGCACCGCCGAAGTCGATCTGCCACCAGCTTTCATCTGCGATTTTCCCTATGATGCGCGCCGGGGTATTGGGTTGCAGTTGTCCAATCACATCAGACGTATGCGCCGGCGCGGTGCGGACGTTGACGTAGTCAAAGCCGGCCTTCGCCAGCAGGTAGGGTTGCGGGCTGGGTGTGGCCGTTGGCGCAGGCGCGACCTGGCGGGGTTGGACCATGGTCGTGTCTCCCAGGGTGTCGACCAGTTGGCCGATGACCCATCCCGGCGCGTTGTTGTAGTCGATCTGCCACCAGGCGCCGGCGTCGTCCTTGCCGGTAATGCGCGCGGTCACGCTGGGCTGCAACGTTCCCAGAATCGGGTAAGCGACGCCGGGGCCGCTGCGCACATTCGCATGGTCATTGTCAGGTAGAAGGCGCGCCAGCGGTTCAGCGGGTGTTGCCGTGGGCGACGGCGTTGCGATTGGCAGCGGCGTCGCCATGCTGGTTGCAGACGGTTCCGGGAGTGTGGCGATGGCGTTGCGAGCGTCAATGGTTGCCACTTGCCGGGCGATGCTGGTCGCATCCCGGCTGGTCACATCGACCGTTGGTGGTTCAGAGCTTCCGCCGCAGGCGACCAGCACGAGCGTCAGGAATAGCCACAATGCACGTTTCATTTACACCTGCCCGCAGGGAGTGTTCTGGTTATGTTGTCGCGTCCCATTCATCCCGCAGTTGTTGCTGGTATCTAACCGCGTCGATGTTGCGCTTTTTCCACGCACCGAATGCGGGATGTTGTTTCAAAGATCTCGATGGTGTTGGGTGAGGATTACTGACCCGTTGTTGCAAAAACACGATGAAATCCAGCACGTCGCTTTGTTTTTCAGCCGGAAGAGTGCTCAGTTGTTGCTGGATTTGTTCCGCGAGAGTCATATTAACCTCCTGTTTCATTATACTGCGCGACATCTGCATAACTCCTTCTTTATGACGTCGATCACTGCTCATATAGGCAACTTTGCCAACAAGGTAAAAAGTTGTATCCTTTAAGTGCTTCCTGACTCTTGGAATCTTTTCCAGTCGCTGGTTTGATTCCAGGATCGAGGGATCGCAAAATAAAGACGGAAATGGATCAGGAGCATCGTATGAATAAACGAATTGTCTTAATCGGGGCGGGAAGCGCCCAGTTCGGTTACGGCACCATTGGAGACATTCTCCAAAGCAAGGTGTTGGAAGGCAGCAGTATCGTCCTGCATGATATCAACCCGGACACGCTGGGAGTTGTCGAGCAAAACGCCCGCGCCTTCATCGAAGAACACAAGTTGCCCTTCACGGTATCGGCGACCACCAACCGGGCCGAAGCATTCAAAGGCGCTGATTTCCTCATCAGTTCGATAGAAGTGGGAAACCGCTTCGATCTGTGGGAACTGGATTGGCGCATCCCTCAACAATACGGCGTCCGCCAGGTCTACGGCGAGAACGGCGGGCCGGGAGGATTGTTTCACTCCCTGCGCATCATCCCACCCATTCTGGATATCTGCGCCGACGTGATGAAGATTTGTCCGGATGCGACCGTCTTCAACTTCAGCAACCCGATGAGCCGGATTTGCACGACAGTGACGCGGGCTTTCCCCGACTTGAAGTTCATCGGCCTGTGCCACGAGATTGGCTCGCTGCGCAATTTCCTTCCCCAGATATTGGGCGTGCCCTATGAGGCTCTGGAAGTGCGCGCCGCCGGGTTGAACCACTTCAGCGCGGTGCTGACGGCGAAGTACAAGGACAGCGGGTTGGATGCCTATCCGGATATTCGCGCCAAAGCGCCGGTTTTCTTTGGCCATATGCCCTCCATGGATGCTGTCCACAAGTACTTCAAAGAGACCGGCAAATGGCCCGAAAAAACCGAGGATTTCGCAGCGATTGAGACCGAAGCCTGGACCGAGCGCAGGGTGTTCCAGGTGATCCTGGAGAAGTTCGGCGTGATGCCGATCACCAGCGACAGCCACTTTGGTGAATATATCCAGTGGGCTTATGACGTGACCGATCATAAAGGCATCCTCGACTTTTACCGCTTCTATAAGGACTATCTCGCGCATGCGCAGCCCCAGATTGAACTTCACCTCGAAGAGCGCGTTGTCCCGATTATCGAAGGGATCCTGACCGATTCGGGTTATGTCGAAGAAGCAGTCAACATCCCCAACAAAGGCCTGATTGCCAACCTGCCGGATTGGATTGTGGTTGAAGTGCCAGCGACGGTGGACAAGAATGGCGTGCATGGCATTCCCATGGGTCAACTGCCGAAGGGTTATGCCGGGCTGCTGATGAACCAGGTAGCCGTACATGACCTGACCGCCGAGGCCGTTCTCACCAAGTCCAAAGCCGCCGCATTGCAGGCGTTGCTGGTGGACCCGATCGTGAATCAATACAATCACATCGAAGAGATGCTGGATACCATGATTGCCTACCAAGAGCGCTGGCTGGGGTATCTGCGCTAAGTCGACCGAAGCGCATTCTCTGTTAACGATCCCTGCTGTGCGCCGACGACTTGGATCGGAGGGTCTTCCTCCGGTCCAAGTCGCGCCTGCATTTCCTATTCTGCGGCCAACTTAACGCAGATGCAGGCGCCTCGTCCCGGTTCACTGTTTATACTCACACTTCCGCCGTACACGTCCATCAAACGTGTCACAATCGCCAGCCCAAGGCCGACGCCCTGCTGCTCATGCACATCTCGCCCAAATTGCATGTAAGCCCCAATATGCGCGGTGTCGGTGTTGGCCATTCCGCGTCCCTGGTCTTCGACACACAGGCTGAACGTTCCCTGCGCATACGCGCTTGTAATGGTTACCTGCGCGCCCGCCTGTGAGAATTTAAACGCGTTATCGACCAACTCATAAGCCAGCTTCTTCAGGTCGATTGCGCCAATGTGCGCGGTGCACTCGACGGTGGAAATCACCACGTCCGCAGCCCGGCCGTATCGCATTGCCAGTTCTTCCACTGCCAATTTGATGATGCTGCCAGTCTGGCCGGTGCGCGACTCTTGCCAATGCCCCATCTTCTGCTTGTCGCGGCACACGATCTCCAACTGTGCGTAGTAAAGGTAGTTTTCCGTCAACCGTTGCAGCGATTGCCCGGCCGTGATGATATCCTCGCCCATCGCCGTCAGTTCGTCCGGGCGGAGTGTTGCGGCGTTTAGCGCCAGAATTTCGCCATAACCCAGAATGCCAACCAGCGGCGTGCGCAACTCGTGCGGCAGCATGTGAATCAAGTTCTGGCGCAGCGTCTCCATATCAGCGTCGGAATGCTGCTTTACCATACTCTCATGCCGTAAACGCGCATTGATGGCCGTGATCAGGTCGTCGCGCATGAAAGGTTTCGTCAGGTAATCGTCTGCGCCCAGGCGCATCCCGCGCCGCGTGTCATGATATTCAGCCTTCGCAGTCAGAAAAAGAAAAGGAATGGTCGCGGTTGCCGGATCGTTGCGCAGTTGCTCAAGCACCTGATACCCGTCCATCTCCGGCATCATGATATCGGATATGATCAGATCGGGCCGATGTATCTGAATCTGTTCGATGCCGATGCGACCATTGACGGCGCCAAATGCTTCGTGACCTTCAAAACGGAGAAAGTCCAGTATCTCTTCGAGCAGCACAGTCTGGTCTTCAATAACCATGATTTTAGCCATACACCTGCCTCCATCCCCTGAGTTTATCCTTCATTTCAGTTCGCGCGAGAATGGCAGCGTGATGGTAAACGTCGTGCCCCTGCCGACTTCACTCGCAGCCGTAATCGTGCCACCGTGCAATTCGACCGCGTTCTTCGTGATGCTCAGCCCCAGCCCCGTGCCTTTGATCTGCCCAACATTGCCGGCGCGGTGGAAGGGTTCGAACAGGTGTGGCAGGTCGTCCGCCGGGATGCCAATGCCCTGGTCACTCACCCGCAACACGATCCGGGCGTCACTCGCCGTCAGATCGATGCCCACAGTCGTCCCTGCTGATGAGTATTTGAGCGCGTTCGAGATCAGGTTGGTGATCGCTTCCTTCATCAGCTTCGCATCAACCGACGCGTAGAGAGGCGCGGCGTTGCTTGTATAGATCAGCGTGTGCGCCAAAGTGAGATTCTGCTGGAAGCGATCCACAATCTCACTGCATTCCGCATCCAGATCGAGCGTGACCGCATTGAGCACAAAACCCGCTGATTGTGCGCGCGTCAATTTCAGCACTTCATCGATCAAGCCTTGCATGTGATTACACTCGCTGATGATCTGCCGCAGGCGTATGTCGATCTTGGCATCGTCCATTTTGCTGCGATAGGCGCGCAGCATATCCGCCGTAAACATAATGGTCGTAAGCGGGGTGCGAAATTCGTGTGACGCAAAACTGACAAAGCGCGTTTTCAACTCGATCAGTTCAAGCAGCTTGCGGTTCGATTCCCGCAGTAGCGCCTCAGCCTGTTTGCGCGCGCCGATATCGCGCATAGAGGCATAAAACCCAGGCTTGCCTGACACCGTCACGGCATGAATATTAACTTCCAAATCGATCGGATCACCAGTTTTGGTGTGCAGCACGATCTCATAGGGCGGCACTGATTGTCCTTTCAGAAGTGAATCTCGCGCGCCGATTGAAACGCGCTCATATTGGTCAGCCCTGATAATGCCCACATCCAGGGGATGCCGGCCGATCAACTCCGCGCGCGTGTAGCCGAACATGCTTTCATAGGCATTGTTCACATCGCGCAGTTCGAAGTTGGTATCATAGAGCACGGTCGGATCGGGCGCCGCATCAAACAGGAGGGACAGGTGTTCCTCCATGTATTTCCGATCGGTGATGTCACGATTGCTCTCGCGCCGGCCCAGCCACTCCCCATCGGTTGCGTATACGGGTGTGCACAAATGGTTGATCCAGCGCGTCTCGCCGCCTGGAGTGAGGATTCGAAAATCAACTGCCAGGTGTTGATCCCGGGCTTCGCGCAGGGTTGCGTGATAATGCTCGCTCAGTCTCGCCTGGTCGTCCGGGTGTGTGATGCGCAACATAAGAGTTGAATCAGCCATAAACTCGGCGTTCGAGTGTCCGCTAATGCGTTCGCACGAAGGCGAAACGTACCGATACTCGCCATCCGGCCCGCGCCACGTTTCCCAGTCATACGTAAAGTCCGCAACTGTGCGAAACCTTTCTTCACTCACGCGCAACACATCCTCCACCCGCTTGCGCGCGCTAATGTCGATGTGGGTGCCGAACATCAGCAGCGGCTCACCCTCGGTTGTCGTGGTTATGAGGCGGCCGCGAACGTGCACCCATACCCAGTGGCCATCCTTGTGCTTCATGCGAACTTCGCAGTCGTAGTAGGGTAATTCATTCGCAAAATAGCGCTGCAACAGTTCGTTAGATAGTTTCAGGTCATCGGGATGGGTATACGCTTCCCAAGTCTTATTGCTGACGGGCGCCAACTCATCCAGCGTATAGCCAATAATCTGCGCCCATGCATCGTTAAAAACCGTTTCCCCCGTCTGGACATTCCATTCCCACACGCCGAGCGGCGCCATTCCCGTGATACTCGCCAACCGCAGGCGCGATTCCTGCGCCGCTTGTTCCGCCAGCTTGCGCTCGGTGATGTCAATCATGGTCACGCGGCACTCCCGTCCACTAACCGATACGCTGCCTTCCAGCCGCACAAACAGGCAATTGCTTTTTTCTCCCCTCTCCGCCTGATTCAGCGCCACCTCACAGGCCTGCTTCGTATGGGTGGCGAATACCTGCGCGACGAAGGCGTTCAGCACGGCCAGATCGGCAACGGCAACGTAAAAGCCCAGACGCCACCCGACCAGATCGGCGCGATGGACTTCGAGCATATTCGCCCCGGTCAGGTTGGCCTGTAAGATGACGCCAAGATGATCCAGCAACAGATATCCGACCGGCGCGAAGTCGTACACTTCGCTGTATCTCTGTAGTGAGGTTTCAAGCTCCGCCCGCGTCCGTTGGAGTTCTTCATTCTGCATCTCCAACTCGATCTGGTGCACCTGCAACTCATGAATGAGACGTTGCGCATCGACCTCAGTCAATGCGGTGGAAGTAGATGGGCGCGACGCCAATTGTTCTTCTGCCAGGTGGCGTAGCTCTGCTTTCTGTGTGAGTGCGTATTTCCCCATAGTTCTTATTGTCTCTTCAAGTCATCCCAATGATTCCGAGG
>Ga0118677_10007928_pt1 | contig 17300 bp, 10 predicted proteins | sample AliMusrvi5mmetaG_FD_86154 | JGI IMG/M metagenome (GOLD analysis project Ga0118677, IMG submission 86154) | reverse complement strand
GCGGAGTGCAAGACTTTCCGCCATGCGAACAAACCATGCTCATCGCTCAGGAAATCCGCTCGCTGGTGGTCGTGCCCGTCTTCATCGGCACCGAACTCAGCGGTTTCATGGGCTTCGATGCTTGCTGCGAAGACCGCCGCTGGCAACCTTGGGAAATCGCCATCCTCCGCTCTGCAGCCGCCAATATCGGCTTGCGCCAAGTCGCCCAAGATGAAGCCGCCGCCCTCGTCATCGCCCGCGATGCCGCCCATGACGCCGCTCTGGCCGCTGAGACAGCGAACCGCGCCAAGAGCATCTTCCTCGCCACCATGAGCCATGAGATCCGCACTCCCCTCAATGGGATCATCGGCATGGCCTCGCTCTTGGAAAGCACCCCCCTCAACCCCCAACAGCTGGATTTCATCCGAACCCTGCTCGGATCAGGACATTTTTTGCTAGAAATCATCAGTGACATCCTGGACTACTCGCGCATTGAGAGTGGGCAAATCGACCTTGCGATGACAGACTTTTCATTGGGCGAGTTGTGCCAAGAGGCGTGTGACATCGTTCGCCCGGCGGCTCAAGGCAAACCCCTCGATCTCAGCTGCCACATCGCCGACCCACTCCCCGCCTTCTTTGAGGGGGATCGTGTCCGAATCAAGCAGATTTTGGTTAATCTGCTAGGCAATGCCGTCAAATTCACTCCCCGCGGCTTCGTTAGTCTGAGGGTCGATGGCGGTCTGGACGCCAAAGCGCGTTGGCAGATCACCTTTGAAGTCAAGGATTCAGGCATTGGCATGACCCAGGAGACCATCGACGGCTTGTTCAAACCCTTTGTGCAGGCTGACTCGGCGAGTACCCGCCGCTTTGGCGGTTCGGGGCTGGGCCTCGCCATCAGCAAACGCCTTGCAGAGGCCTTGGAAGGGGATATTCGCGTCACGAGTGTTCATGGTGAAGGGTCCACATTCACCTGTTCCCTACCCCTGAATGAGACGAACCACGGCATGACTGCCACCGCCCCTAGCGAACCAGCCATCGCCCCAGCGGACGTCCCAGTGCCCTTCGACAGGCTGCGTGTGCTCGTCGCGGAAGACAATTCGAACAACCAGAAGATCATTCGACTGCATCTCCAGCGCCTCGGCATCACCCCCGATCTGGTCAGCGATGGCCTGCAAGCGGTTACCGCGGCGCGAGACACCGCGTATGACCTAATTTTGCTGGATCTTCACATGCCGGTGATGGACGGGATGGATGCCAGCCGACAAATCCGTGCCTTACAGTTGGCCCATCGTCCATACATTGTGGCGCTGACAGCCAATGCATATCATGGTGACCGCGATGCAGCGAGTGCCGCAGGCATGGATGACTATTTTACAAAACCCATCACAACAGATCGCCTCCACCATCTGTTGGCTAATATCAACGGAACGTCGTCGGGCGCCACCCTCCCCCCCAAACCAATGCAATCCTCACCCCCCACCGCCCTGCGTGAACTTATCGACGCGCAACAACTCAACACATTCATCGAGATCGGCAAAGTTGGCTATTTCGATATTTTGAGTGATCTGCAGCAAGAAGTACCCGAATCCCTTGAGGCCATCCGCGTTTTCATAGCCGAGAGAGACACCCCAGCCTTCAAGCGGCGAAGCCACTCGCTGAAAGGGATTCTGGGGTGCTTCGGTTGTATTGCCATCAGTGCCCGGCTGGCCGAGTTGGAGCACTGTGAAGACGTATCGCCGGAGCGAGCCGATGAACTCCACGCGGAACTCATAGAACTCTGGGGAAATAGTTTCGAAGCTATTAAGAAATGGGAACAAACCGTTCCAGCTTTCACAACATAGAACCATGAAATTCACCATCCGCAGGCAAATCTTCGCCGCTTTCGCCATTGCGTTGCTCGCCATCACCGTGTTTTCGGACATTTCCTACGTTACCGTCGGACGCTTCAAAGAAAGTTTCCAAGGGGGCAAGGTCGCCCGCAACTTCATCGATGACCTGAACGCGTTTCACGATAGCGTCATGAGTGCACGGGATGCACAAAGAAGCGTGCTCATCAGTGGCGACCGAGCCAAACTCACCATCCTCGAAGCGGTCAACTCAGGCCTCGGGGGAAAAATACGCGCTTTGCGCAGCGCTCCAGGGGCCATAGGCCGCGACGCGGAACTCGACCGGATTGAGACACTGGCCAGGGCCCTGCTGAGCGAACTCGACGCGGAAGCTGCCGACACCAAGGCGGCACTTGGCGCGGCGAGTGTGGAGCGTTCGAGCGCGGGAATGGAGCAGTTAACCACAGCGATCCAGCAGCTCAAAGGTCTTGAGTTTGAGGAATTCGAGGTGGTCGATCAGTTCACCAACTCCGCTGCCTGCAACCTTGAAAACGTCGTGCTTTTCGGCGCTCTGGCGGTGATTTTCCTGGTGGCGCTCGTCGGTTTCATCTTGGCGCACAACATCTTGCGGACTTTGTCCCGGCTCGAAGGGAACACCACCAGCGGCTTCCAATCCGAAATCCCGCGCTTTAATCTCCTCGCTTAAATGCTCTTTCTATTACTCGACACGGATTACCACAGCTTCGGGGTTGCCTCCACCTCCATGGCGGGCTTGCCCGTAAACTCCAAGGTCCAGAGCCTAGCCCCCGGTCACCAAACATGATGCAAGAACGCCGGTTATGGGGCCTCGTGCTGCTGCTGCTGCTGACCATCCTGCTGGCGGGCAGTGTTTTGACATGGCAGATCGTAGTATCCGCCGACCACGCCGCACGTACCGACCTGCTGGCGCAAACGCAACTGTTGGCCCAAACCTTGGATGCCGAGGCGATTCAGACGCTTAGCGCCACGACGGCAGATTTGCAAAACCCTAAGTACCTGCGCCTCAAGGAGCAACTCACCCTCACTCGTGCTGCCATCCCGCAATGCCGTTTCCTCTACCTGATGGGCCAAAAGCCTGACGGCAAGCTGTTTTTCTTTGTGGATAGCGAGGATCCCGGCTCCAAAGATTATTCCCCACCAGGACAGATTTATAAGGATGCACCCGAGTCTTACAGGGATGTCTTCACCTCCGCCTCTGCCACTACCGAAGGCCCCAGCAGCGACCGCTGGGGGACTTGGGTCACCGGCTTCGTGCCGCTCCTTGCCCCTCCTCCAGCCATTGCCCCCCACCCGCAAGGCGATGGAGGAACCGCCCACGCGACTGACGTCCGGTCGGGCGATAGCAGTGACTCGGTTTTCGCAGTGCTGGGCTTGGATATTGATGGCCAGGAGTGGCATCGGATGCAAGTCCGTGCAGCCCTGCCATCTGCACTGCTCTCGCTGGCCCTGTCGGCCTTGGTGGTGATTGGCGCAGTGCTTATGCAGCGGCGTAGCCGCATCGGCGGTCACTCGCCACGCTGGATGCGCCACCTTGAACCGGCGCTGGGGGGGACCGTCGGCCTGCTGCTCACCGTGTTTGCGACGTGGATGGCCCACCAAATCGAGGCTCGGGACCGCGAGCTTGCGTTTGGCCAACTGGCGGCTAGTCGCACTGGTGAGATTGCCGCCACATTGCAAGCCATTGCCCGCACCGAACTGGAAAGTCTGGCCTGCCTTTGCCAAAACTCTGAGAACATCAGTCGGAGCGAGTTCCAGAACTTCACCACTCATCTGGCGAAAAACCCGAATGTCCAAACTTGGCAGTGGATCCCAGCCGTGCCCGCCGCCGAGCGAGCCAGCTTCGAAGAACAGGTCCGCGCGGCAGGATTGAAGGACTTTGCCATCTGGCAAAACGACGAGCAGGGCAAGCGGGTACCGGCCAGCGGCCGCGATGTCTATTATCCGATCCTGCAAGCCGCACCAGACGCTGGCAATGAGCCAGCCTTCGGTTACGACCTCGGCTCGGATCCGCTACGCCGAGCGACGTTGGAGGAAGCTCTACGCAGTGGTCTGCTCACCAGTAGCGACCCTCTCACCTTGGGACAGGAATCCGCCAACCAGAAGGCGCTGATGATTTGTCGGCCAGTCTATGCCGATGGAACAGAGCGGCGCTTGCGTGGCTTCGCGCTGGCACTGCTGCAAAGCGATATGCTGCTAAAAAGCGCAGCTACGCATGATTCTTCCCCGCTCGAACTCTCGCTGCTGCGTCGCAATGCCGCCCCGGAGTTACTCGCTGGCCGAGGCTCTACAGATCTCCATCAGCGTGCCGGACTACGCGTGATGCGCCCGGTCCTGGCTTTCGGCAGAACCTTTGCCGTCACCGCCACTGCGGGTGGGCAATTCCTCGCCCTTCACCCACGGTGGCTGGTTTCGCTCACCGCGCTGTTGAGCCTCGGCCTCACCGTCGGGCTCACTCTTGTCCTGAGCTTGCCGTTGCGCCAGCGCGAGAAATTGGAACGCTTGGTGCACCTGCGCAGCTCCGAACTGATCGCAAGCAACCGCCAACTCGAAGTGGCCACCGCCAGCGCCACCGAACTCTCCGAGAAAGCCGAGCTGGCCAACCGTGCCAAGAGCGAATTTCTGGCTAACATGAGCCACGAAATCCGAACCCCCATGAACGGCGTCATCGGCATGACGAGCTTGCTGTTGGCTGGTACGCTCAGCGAAAAACAACGCGAATATGCCAAAATGGTCCATACCAGCGGCGAAATCCTCCTCAAGCTCATCAACGACATCCTGGATTTTTCGAAGATCGAGGCGGGCAAGCTCGACTTGGAGGATCTGGACTTTGATTTGCCCGCCCTACTGCAGGAACTTGGCGAACTGCTGACGATCCGTGCCCACAGCAAGGGACTTCAATTCAGCTGCTGCATCGCCCCGGGCACCCCGAGCCAGCTGCGAGGCGATCCCAACCGCTTGCGCCAAGTCCTGCTCAATTTGGCCGGCAACGCCATCAAGTTCACCCCGGATGGGGAGGTAACTGTGCGGGCCAGCTTGACTGCGTCAACCGCCGACAGCCGCATCGTTCGCTTTGCCGTGGAGGACACGGGCATTGGAATCCCGGCAGACAAGCAGGCGTTGCTATTTTCGAAATTCAGCCAAGTGGACGCATCCACATCCCGGCATTATGGCGGCACTGGGCTGGGTTTGGCTATTTCGAAGCAACTTGTTCAGCTGATGGGAGGAGAGATAGGAGTTTCGAGTAGCGTTGGCTGCGGATCCGAGTTCTGGTTTACCGCGTGTTTTGCCAGCCCTTCGGCCAAGGCGGCGGGTATGGCACCACCAGCGCATCACCCGACGGCTATGCGCAGCCACTGGCCGTCCCTGCGGGTTCTGCTGGCCGAGGACAACCTGATCAACCAAAAGGTGGCCTCGGGTTACCTGCACAATATGGGGTTACCCGTGGATGTGGTGGCCAACGGCGAGGAAGCCGTCGAAGCCATTGCCCAGCTGGCCTATGATCTGGTGCTCATGGATATGCAAATGCCTGGAATGGACGGGCTGGAAGCCACCCGCTTGATTCGTGCGGCGGACGGTGCCGCGCTCAATCCCGGCCTGCCGATCATTGCGATGACGGCCAATGCCATGCAAGGGGATCGGGAACTGTGTCTGGAGGCGGGCATGAATGACTACGTCTCCAAACCGATCACCCCCGCCTCACTGGCACTCGTGCTCGAGCGCTGGCTGCCAGCGCCGGACTCCTCGGATTAGCCATCCCGTCGACTCTGCCAGGCATTCTCACACCCCCATGGGCCAAGAATAAGCCCCCGCTCCAAAAGTCTCAAGCTTTGTCGTGAGGTGTTTTTTCCGCAGGCGACTGGGTGGCAGCCTTTGTGATCTGGCTCTCAAAATCGTCCTTGGCACGCTTGAATTCACCCATGCTCTTGCCAACACCGCGAGCCAGTTCAGGCAGTTTTTTAGCACCGAACAATAACAAAACGATCAGGAGGATCATGGTCCAATCCTGAGGAGAAGTGATAAACGCCAACGTGAGCTGCATGCGGTGATGGTAGGCCGGTGTGCTTGCCGCGCAACAATTTTCGGTGAAAGTTTTTAGTGGCCAGGTCGAGAAACAACGCTAGCCAGGCAGAGTTGGTGTGGGTCACGTCCATTCGCAGAGGGACTCCAGATGAGCGGCTGAGCCATCGCGCAGCCAGCCGTCGAGCTGCGCCTGGTCCTTGAGTTGCTGGCCGCGGGCCCGCGGCACAGCGATGTAGCGGGTGGCCAGACCCGGGTGGCTGCTCATATCGACCCAAAGTTTTTCGAACTGGCAGACCGGGAATACGTCCTCTTGGCCACGCCCCCAGCGTTTTTTGACGTCCTTGAGAGTGATGTAAGTGGGCATCCGGGCGGCCACCTTTCGGATAGCCCGGTTGACTTTCTCCAGATCATTGAGGTCTGCACGGCTCAACTTGAAGGTGGCGAGGAGTTGGTCGATGTGGATCCAACAGGTGTTGGAATTGTAATACGACAAATTGAACTCGTCCTGCTCGCGGGGCATGGCCAGGCCCTCAACAAGGCGCAGGCGGCCATCGACGCGGGCCAAGCCACCCCCGCGATCTTCAAGGCGGCGGGTGATGACTTCGAAGGTGAGTCCGGCACCGCTGGCGATGTGCTGGCCCAGCAAGGCGGGGTCCACCGTCATGCCGACGGTATCAATGTTGTGCATGACAAGGTGTTGGAGCTGGGGTCGCTGTTCTAACAATTTTGCCAAGGTGCCGTTGCGCAGGAGGTTGGGGATTTCATACCAATGACCGACGGGGTGGAGGCATTGGGCGGCAAGATTGGCGGTATAATCGCCCGCCTCGCCGTGGGTCTGGGCCCATTGCAGCAGCGCGCTGCGCAAGCTGTCGCGCACTTTCTGTTGCTGGACGTCGAGCATTTGCTGGGGCATTTCCTCCCAGGCAAAGCGCAAATCGCGCACCGTGGGAATGAGACGCAGGCCGATGCTTTTGCCCACAGACAAGAGCAAAGGACCTTGGTAACCGTAATTGCCATGATCCGCTAAAAACCGCTCGGTGGCGGCCTGAGAAAAATAACAGGTGGTGAAAACGTGCGGCAAAGGAGTGCCGACGAGGCGGTTGAGCTGGCGACTCTTGGCCAGATGAGTCTCGATGAACGACCGGTGACGGCCGCCCAATTTGCAGAATGGATGCAAGGCTTTGACGACGCCAGCCCCCTGGGTCCAGCGCGACCCGGCACCAGCGGCGAGGGTGACGACGGCCACTTCGCCTGCGCACAGGGCGTTGAGGCCGAGTTGGTGAAGGCTGGCAGGCAGGGTGGCCGGCTGGGTGGCGTCGAACAGGTCACCTGCCAACACATCCTCGATGACGGCGTTGGCAGGCAGGCGGTTTTGGGCAAGACCAAGGCGGCCGGCTTTCAAGTCCGCGCGGATTTGCTCGTGGGTTTCGGGGTCGAATCCGAATTCCTCGAGGAGAAGGGAGAGGGATTCTTCGGTGGCGCTTTCCGCAGAACTGCCGGGCAATATCGAATCAAAAAGCGCTTCAATCGCCCCGCTGAGGTGAGGATGGCTGCGACAGGCAACGGCAAAGTGATTGAGCTCGGTCAGATGGTGAGCTGCCAGTTGGTTGCGCGGCAGGCGCAGCAGCGGCGGAATGCTCAGGCTGTAATAGCCCGCTGGCATGAGCGCCTCGGCTCCCACGAGCAGGTCCGACCAAGTGCCACGCTCATTGATGGAAAAATCATACACGACCGGTGCCATGGCAAAGGGCAAGGCGCATTCAAGGGTGCGCTTGGTTTCCGTCATGATCTCTAGCAGTCGCCGACGCCCCTCGTGCATCCGCTGCGGGGCAAAAATGAAACCCATGCCCCCGCCGGCCATGCCGCCGAGCATCCAGAAGCCCCAGAAGTCGGCACCGAATTCGGCGTGGACTTTGGTGATCAATGTCTCTGTGTAGAGGTTGCTGGCCCACGGAATGATGGTTTGGATCGGCTGCTGGAAATTCTCGCTGGTAGCCGCCCCAAGCGCCTGGATATCACCGGTCTTGAGTGCCTCAAGGATGCGCTGGAGAATCCCATGGGTCTGCTGGCGTGCCTGCCATTCCGGGTCACAGCGCAGCAGGTACTTCTCTGTGACCATTTCCAAAATCGGGCCGACGTTTTGGGCCATGCCGCCGTGGACGAGGACCAGTGAATCCTGCAATCGCTGGCGGGCTGAGGCCGGCACCTCGTTCACGTCAAGCAGCCGATGGCTGGGCATCAGACGGCCGCGGCTGATTCCAAATTCCGGATCGCCTTCCATCGCCAGCGCTCCTTCAATGAGTTTGATGCCGGGCCACACGCCGCCGGAATCCTGCCAGCCGCCGCCGGAACCACCCAGCCACTCACCCAGCAAGGCTCGTGCCAGCACGATCCGCCGCTCGCTTTCCGCCAGGCCGCCAGTGAGCGAGCGGGCCTGATTGGTGGCACGCATGCAAGCAGAGATGAGGGCGGCGAGCAGGTTGGTGGAAACAGCCAGGCGCGAGCCCTTGGGGATGTTATTCACGTTGCTAACCAACTCGATGCCGCGGCCCGGCCCCACCACCTCCGCCAGCAGGTCCCCCAAACTCTGGCCAGACCCCTCAATGCCCGGTGGCACCAACCCGCTCGCAATCACCGCCGCCTTCAGCAATCCCAAGTAGTCCTTCGCAAAATCAAACACCTCGTTGAGACTGGAAATTTCCGCCGTGCAGCCCAAGTCCACACTGGTGAGCCGCAATACCGGCTCGTCAATCACCCGCAAACTCGCCTCCACCGGCGGCCTCGGCGCGGCTTCTCCGCCGTACACTGCCAAATCAATCGACACATTGAGCACCTTCGCGCCCTCAGGATAGTCCATTCCCAGAAAAAAAATGTCGCTCCACCCGCAGTGCGTGAGGTCCATGCGCACCGGCGTTCGTTCCCGTAAAATCGGATAGACCCCGCTCGCGGGGTCCCGCTCCAATAACTCAGGCCGGATCCGCAGCGGGTGATCCGCCGGATGGCCCATGCGGAACATCCATTGATTGCCCCGCACACTTCGGACGCTGCGCCGCACTTGATCGGCCAGCGTCTGAAACGCCAACCGGTGGTAGGCCGCTGCCAAGGCGCTGGAAATGGCGTCAGACGGACCGGCAGTCTGCTGGGACGTCAGGAAGACGTCGATGGCTTCCTCGAAGCGGCGTTGGAGCAGGTTCTCGTAACCGCTGAAGGGGATCGCGGCGGTGGCGGTGGTGTGCGTCGCGAGTCTGACCGGCAGGTGGAAGCGGTGGATGGCGTGAAGGAAAAGCAGAGCCCGCACCCGGGCATAAAGGTTATCGCTGGAGCGGCGGAAGGCGTCCAAGGCGGCGGCCTCCGCGAGTAAGTCGGCTGCACTGAGGTGGGCGCAAACCGCGTCCAGTGACTGGTCGCGAACGGCGACATCCGGCGAGGTGATGAGAGGAAGCAGGCGGGACATGGGCGGGCGAGCTCAGGCTTTGGATTGGGCAAGCAGTTCGATCAACTGGGTGAGCACCTCATCGCGGTCCTTGCCGATGAGAGCAAGGGCGAGCTGAGCGTTGAGCAAGCCGTAGCGCTGGCCGATGTCATGCCGCGAGCCTTCGAGTTCATGGGCGAGGTAACGTTCGCTGAGGAGCAACTCCGCCAAGGCACTCGACAAGCCGGTGTTGCCAGCCACCGGCGGAGCCGCAAGGTGACGGCCGAGGATTTTCATGATCGCCGGGGTCAGTACATGCAGTCCGAAAAAGCACAGGTAACGACCCGCCCGCAGTCCGGGAACGACGAGTTTTTGCTCGGCTTCGGTGGGGGTAGGCTTTTCGATCACGGCTTCCACCTCGTACAAGCGGTCATGTCCTGGCACCCGGTGGCCGCCGACGCATCCATAATAGGGCAGCATGCGCTCATGGGTGGCTTGCACGGCCGACACCGAGCAATTTCCACTGCGGGCAGTCTCGATGAGTTGCTGGGCGCAGGACTTGCCGGTCTGGCTGATGTGAAGGTGATCTCCCATCATCAACAAAAATCCCTCGTTACCCGTGAATTCAGCCGCACAGTGAATGGCGTGACCGTAGCCAAGTGGCTTGGGCTGAACGATAAAGTGCATCTCCCGCGCATGCGGCCCGGCACTCGCCATGTAGGATTTTTCCGTGCCCGGACTGATGATCACGGCGATTTCCTCAATCCCTGCACCGGTGATTTCCTCCGCGAGGATGGTCAGCGCGGATTTGGGCACCCCGTCCCGGTCCACCAGCATTTGCAACGGCAATGCTCGCTGGTTCTTGCCGGCGGCGGTGATGATGGCCTTGCGAATTTTCATCCGCAAACCATGGCCTACCCAGCCGAATTTGCAACGCTAAGGACACCCCGCCAAAGGAATTTTTGCCACCCTCTAAAATTTCGGTCTTGCCAGCGGCGAGCGCGACACTAGTTTTTTGGCAGCCGTTGTCAGGAAACATGTTTTTTCCGCCCTGCGGCGGCATAGAAACCCCGGGGCGATTGCCCCATCAAACTATAACAGAACAACAAATCATGAAATCAAATACAAAACAGCAACCCGGAGGCTTCACCCTGGTGGAACTCCTCGTCGTCATCGTTATCATCGTCACTCTGGCCGGTGTGGCTTATCCCAAGCTCCTTTCCATGGTCAAAAAGGGCGACCAAATCGCCGCCGTCCGCAATGGCCAGAGCATGATCCTGGTGTTGAACGAATTCGCCAACGATTATGGCAGCTATCCAGACGCCGATACCGCCAAGGAAGTGACCACTAAAACCGGTTCGCCGCTCAATTTGACCGGCGATACCGCCAATGACTACTTCCGCCAGATCATTGCTTCAGGTATCCTCAAATCCGAAGACCCGTTCTTTGCCAAGTCCTCCAGCTCGACCAAAAAGCCGGACAATTTGATGACCCCCCCTGCCGAGTGCCTCAAGGCGGGTGAAGTGGGATTCGGCTACATGATGAATGGCACCAAGGCGATTGCCAACGATGACCCGAACCGGATCATTGCAGTGACGCCGTTGTTCAACGGCAGTGCCAAGGGTGAATTCGATTCCGGCCCCCTCGACCAAAAGGCCGTGCTTGTAGGTGTGGATTCCAGCGTCAAAGCCTTGATCATTCGTCAGGACAACAAGAAGGTCGTCGTCAATGGCACCAAGACCTTGTTGGAAAACGGCGAAGGCACCATCTGGGGTGCTGACATCACGCCGGTCATCAAGGTTCCCAAGAAGAAATAAGGTTCGCCATTGAGCGACTTTTCGCCGGGACGCCCCTCAGGGTTTCCCGGCTTTTTATTGCCGTGCCGGCGGCGGCGCTCCGGAACCCCTCGTCTGCAACCGGCCCGCCACCAGCTCCTTCCTTCAGACGGCACCTGGCAAGTGTCGTTCTACAGGCCGCCACTCTTGCATCCTCTCCTAACATCGTCCAATGAGAGTCTGTTTGGCGGAGCCCACCGCGCCCTTTTTCCAAGAACGTCGCTCACCCTATCCCCATGTCTTCCTGCTGTTCTCCGCCACCCCCTCCACCGGGCGATGACGCCGAGCGCCGTGCATTGCGCCGCTCCATGCTACACCTGACCCCGCCGACACCAGCCAGCGCGCCGCGGACGCTGCAACCGCCGGAGCCGAGCTCGTGCTGCCAGCCAACGCCACCGGTGACGGCTGGCGCGTGTTGCTGCGGACCACAAACACCGGCAGCGGGCGGCGCGTGCTGCGGCGGGGCGGCCGGGCGCCGGCCCGATTGGCTGCTGTGGGGGTCGGGCGTGTTTTTCGTGTTGGGTTTGGCCGGGCATTTTGCAACGGGATCGCCTGACTGGCTGCACGTTTTTGGGCACACCTGTTACGAGATGCTGGTGCGGACGTGGTGGAGCTTGGGCCTGGGGATTGTGGCGGTGGCAGTCATCGGACGGGTGCCCAGCGAACTGGTCGCCGCGCTGCTCGGCCGCAGTGGCAGCTTCAACGGCCTGCTGCGTGCGGTGGGGGCTGGAGTGGCGCTGGACCTCTGCAACCACGGGATTTTAATGGTGGGCATGGGCCTTTACAAGCGCGGTGCATCGCTGGGCCAGACGGTGGCCTTTCTGATTGCCAGCCCGTGGAATTCGCTCTCACTCACACTGATTTTGGCTTCACTGATTGGTTGGGGGTGGATGGGCTTGTTCATCGTGCTGTCGATGGTCGTGGCGCTTATCACCGGCTGGATCACCGAGCGGTTGGTGGCCGCCGGCCAACTCCCCACCAACCCCAACGCCGTGATGCTGCCCGCCGGCTACCGCAAGGGCCCCGCCCTGCGCGGCGTCTTGCGCTCGTTGAAGCCCAGCGTGGAAAATTATTCGCGCCTGGCCATGGAAGGCCTCGGTGGTTCGCGGATGGTGCTGCGCTGGATTTTGTTCGGCTTTGTCCTCACGGGGTTGCTGCGGGCCTTTGTGCCGGAATCGTTCTTTCAGCACGCCTTTGGGCCGACCCTCGCTGGGATGTTCCTGACGCTGGTGGCCACCACCTTGCTAGAAGTCTGCTCGGAAGGATCCTCGCCCATCGCAGCGGATTTGCTGACCCGGGCCCACGCCCCAGGCAATGCCTTCGTGTTTCTGATGGCAGGCGCGGCCACCGATTACACCGCGTTGCTGAGCCTCCGGGCCACCACCCTGTCGTGGAAAGCCAGCTTGGCCTTGCCGCTCATTTCTACCCCTCAGGTGTTGCTCATCGGCTGGTTGATCAATCACTACAGCCATTGAAATTTTGCGTTTCGGCCTTGCGTCGGGCCACTTTCCCCCGAATCCTCCGCTAGACCTGCTCATGCCCGACGCCTCATCCCCAAGCCGTTTTGCCGCGTTTCTCCAAAAAATCACTTGCCTGCGCTTTGCGCCCCGCGAGTTGTGGATCATTTACGCCGCGTATATTCTGGAGAACATCGCCTACAAATGCGGTGCCGCCAACGTAGTCCGCTTGTGGCTGCATTCCGACCTCGGGTTCTCCCAGATGGATGCGAGTTGGTGGATCGCCACTTGGTCCGCCATCATGACCCTGATCACTGTGCTGGTAGGCTCTCTAACGGATGCGATGGGTATCCGCCGCACGTTCCTGCTGGGATTCCTCATCTGCCTCGTCGCCCGCTGCGTGATGGTTCTAACAATATGCCAATGGATCGTGCTGCCATTCGGGCTCTATTTGCAAGCCGTCGGCATGGCGCTGATGGTTCCGGTGATGATCGCAGGGGTGAAGAAATTTTCCAATGCGGCGCAACGCACGATTGCCTTTTCCCTATACTACGCACTGATGAATCTGGGTTTTGCCATTGGTGACGGCATCTTTGACGGCGTACGAGGCTCCAAGGCTCTTGGCACCTGGGTGCTTTCCTGCTTCGGCCGGACGTTCGGATCCATCGATTTATCCCGCTTGCCATTCGGGCTTGGCGAAAATGGTCATTGGATCATGCCGGTCATTGGGATGGAGCTGAGTTCCTACCGCGCGCTGTTTCTTATCGGCTCGTTGTTCACCGTGCCAGGCTTGCTGCTGGTTTGGTTCTTCCTGCGAGATGGTGTGGAGATGACCGAAGACGGAGTGGTCATCACGCCCCGACCGAAAAACGCCGACAGCGGATTGTCGTGGATTGCAACCCTGTGGACCACTTGCAAGGCAACCGCCTCCCAGTCGGTCTCGATCTTTCTGGGATTGTGGCAACAACCCGCGTTCCACCGGTTTCTTGTCTTCATGACCCTGGTGGTCGGGGTGCGAATGATATTTTTCCAACTGACGTTCACCTATCCCGCCTACAGCATTCTCGAACTGGGGCCCGGCGCACCCTTTGCCCACATCACCGGCATGCTCAACTCGGTGATGATTCTGGTGCTGGTGCCCATTTGCGGGGTGCTCACCCAAAAAGTCTCCGCCTATCGGATGGTCATGGTTGGCAGCCTGATTTCGGCCTTGTCGGTGTTTTTCATTGCAATGCCTCCGCAGTGGTTCCAACCCTTGGCCGATGGTTGGCTTGGCAAAGTCATCGTTACCGACTGGCTCGAGGTCACTGGCCCGGTCAATCCCATCTATATCTCGACCTTCATTTTCATCGTATTTCTATCCATCGGCGAGGCGTTGTGGTCGCCGCGTTTGTATGAATACTCTGCGGCAATCGCGCCGCGCGGCCAGGAGGCGTCGTACATGGCCTTGTCGATGTTGCCGTATTTCGGCGGAAAACTCGCGGCAGGAGCGCTCTCGGGCTGGCTGTTGGAGACATTTTGCCCGGAGACCGGTCCGCGACATTCGGAAATCATGTGGATGGTCGTCGGTTGCATGGCGCTCATCACACCGGTGGGAGCGTATATCTTCCGCAAACACATCCAAGTGCAAGAGGACGGCAGAACGGTTAACTAATCAGCAACCTCCTTGCCCGACTTTTGCGGGTTTTTAGAAACCCTGCCTAGTTAGCCGAGAGTCCCAGAGTCATGGCTTGCCAATCAAAGTAGGAGCTGCCATTCTAGTCTGTGGCTGCCGATCCCCATGCCGGGCCTTTGCACCCCACCACCCCATGGATCGCCGCGAATTCCTCAACACCGCCATGGCCGGGGCGGGTCTGGCGCTGTTGCCCGGCGCGGTCCTGCCAGCAGCCACCGCCTCCGACGCCAAGCTTCACGTCGCGCTCATTGGCCACGGCAAGCAGGGCCAGGTGCTCTTTAATGCGATGAGGAATATTCCCGGCCTGCACTTTCAAGCGGTGTGCGATATCTGGGATTACAACCGCAAAGGAGCCGCAGGCCACGTTCGCGCGCTGCAAAGGCACCTGCCGACAAGTTACGAGGACATCGACGAATTGCTTGCCACCGAAAAGGGATTGGATGCGGCCATCATCGCCACCCCGGATTTTTGGCACGCGCAGCACACCGTCAAATGCCTTGAGGCAGGGCTCCATGTCTATTGCGAGAAGGTGATGTCCAACACACTCGAAGGAGCCCGCACCATGGCGCAGGCCGTCGAAAAATCCGGCAAGCTCTGCCAAATCGGCTACCAGCGCCGCAGCAACCCGCGCTACCTCTATACCCTTGACCAGTTGTTCAACGGCCTGCGCATTTTCGGACAAATCGTCAACGTCAGAGGCCAATGGTATCGCTCGCTGAATTCGTCGAAGGAGGCCCTATGGAATCCAAGGGTGGTCATCAAGCCGGATATCCTCAACCGCTATGGCTTCAAGGACATGCGCCAATTCATGAACTGGCGCTACTTTCGCGACCTCTCCGGCGGCCTCATCCTCGACCTCGGCTCCCACCACATCGATGTATTCAACTGGTTTCTAGGCTCCACACCCAAATCCGTCTGTGCCTTCGGTAGCAATGATTATTTCAAGGAACGCGAGCATTTTGACAACCTCATGGCGGTCTTCGAGTACGACACTCCGCAAGGCACACTGCATGCTTGCGAGCAAGTGGTGACGGCCAGCCCGGGGACGGGTGGCTACTTTGAGAGCTTCATGGGAACCACCTGCACCCTCCAAATGTCCGAGTCGCCGACATATACCAACATCTCCCCACATAACTACAGACCGACCGAAGGACCCAATTGGGACGATCTGTTAGATCGCGGATTCCTCAAGGAAAAGGATCCGCCGCCGCGGTACAACTGCAACGGCCAAATCATTCGGTCGCATCCGTCGCAGACACCGCCGCCGGATTTGGAATTGCCCGGAACCTTCAACAAGCCGCCCCACCAACCGCACCTCGAAAACTTTTTTGCCGCAGTGCGCGGGGAGACCACCCTCAATTGTGACGCCCGATGCGCCTTTGCCAGTGAGGCACCGATGCACTCGGCTGATCCCTCCGCCCGCACCCGCCAGACCATCACCTTTGAGAAAATTGACTAGATGAAAGTGCCGGTCGGACATTCACGTCGGCTCTCATACACACGCCGCTACCCTACATCTCATTCGCTCCGTTGCTCACAGATAGGTTGTGAGTTCGGCTACGGTAGCCTCGTCCAGGGCGCGTACCAGGGCGAGGGTCAAGGCCAGCACTTGGAGATAATCTTGGAGGTTGATGATTGCGTTGTGGGAATGAATGTAGCGTGCAGGCACTCCTAACACCACGCAGGGAATCCCGTCGTTCGCCAGATGGAACGCGCCTGCATCCGTGCCGCCGCTGCGGCGCACCGTGATTTGGTGGACAATACCGGCCTCACGGGCGGTGTCGATGGCCAGCCGCGCCAAGCGTGGGTTGCCGATGGCGGTGGGATCGAACATGCGAATCTGTGCGCCGCCACCGAGGCGGCCCTGGCAATCGGCGCGGGGACCTCCGGGCGTGTCATCGGCGGGCGGGCCCTCCAAGATGATGGCCACATCCGGCGTGGCATAGCTGGCGGCGGTGCGGGCACCGCGCAACCCGACTTCCTCCTGCACCGTGCCGCAAAGGATCAAGCGGTTCGGGTGAAACGAGTTGGCCAGCATCTGGCCGGCTTGAATCGTGGCAGCCATGCCGACGCGGTTGTCAAAGGCTTTGGCCATGAACCAATCCTCGCGTGCCAAAGGCGTGAACGCGGATAGCGGGGCTATCGGATCTCCCAGCGCCACCCCAAAATTCTCCATCGCATCACGGGCCGAAGCCGCCCCTATATCAATGAACATCTGCTCGATGGTCATCACTTGCCGACGCTGCCCCTCCGGCAAAAAATGCGGTGGGCACGATGCGACGACACCGAGGATTTTATCACCGCTGCGGGTGAGGATTTCAACGCGTTGCGAGAGCAGGTTGTGTTCCCACCAACCGCCGATGGCCACAAACTGGACAAAGCCGTCAGCGGTGATGTTTTGCACCATGAAACCGACTTCATCCATGTGGCCGGCCACCAGCACCCGCGGCCCGGAATCGCCAATCTCACAAAACACCGATCCATTGCGATCCGCCGATAGCTCCCCGCATTGCTCTAACTCATCCACGAAGATGGCCCGCACTTCATCCTCATGGCCGGAAACCGAGTGGGCCTCCGTCAACTCCTGCAACAACGACACTGCCTTTTGACGCATGCCCCGGAGCCTGCCATGCCTAGCCCCGCCATCCAAGCATAAACACAGCGCAAGCTCAGCCTGCGCACCGACCGGGCATATCTGTCGCCTTGTAGCGGCCTGTCTATGCCCGCCGATATGCATGAGAGGTGTCTGGTAGCGGCGTGTCTATGCTCGCCGATGTGCATGAGAGGTGTCTTGTAGCGGCGTGTCTATGCTCGCCGATGTCCATGAGATGCCCCTTGTTGAGGCGGTGGGTTCATTGGCGATTCAGGGTCATCGGCGGTCATCGACACGCTGCCACATTCCTACAAAGATTCTTGTGCGGCTCCTGAGCTTGACGGCAATTTCAGAAAAACTCAGTGTTCGACATCAATAGCGCCACGAGGTCGAGCAAGCTCAAATGTTACCATGCGAGCAGCAACCGCCGGGTGGGCGGATAGAGTTGGAGAGTAAGTCGCCGC
>Ga0118677_10003934_pt1 | contig 17303 bp, 10 predicted proteins | sample AliMusrvi5mmetaG_FD_86154 | JGI IMG/M metagenome (GOLD analysis project Ga0118677, IMG submission 86154) | reverse complement strand
AGATTACGTTCAGAAGCACCTGGTTTCTGCCCTTCCTGATGCTTTGCTGGGTTAACCTTCACATTTTTTTTGTCATGGGGCTGATAATCCAGGGAGTGTACCTGGCTGACGGCTTTCTTCGGAGAGATCCAAAAAAAATAAAAAATTACGGTGTCCTGCTACTGGCATCGCTCCTGTTGTGCCTCCTGAATCCTTCTGGCCTGTGGGGAGTCGTGGAACCGTTCAGGATATTCAGGGAATATGGTTACCGGATCTCCGAGAACCAGTCCCTGTTTTTCATGCAGCATATGTTCCCCGGGACAATCCTTTACATTTACTTCGAAATTCTTGCCGTACTATCTATTGTTGTTGTCCTGTTAAGAATGATAAAAAGCAGGCAGATCCTCCTTCCTGATGCGCCGGGTGTCGGGCTGCTGCTCCTGTTTACTGCATTCGCGGCAGGTATGATCCGGGTGATGCCCCTTTTCGGTTTCTTTTTTATCCCGGTGATGGCGGGTTCTATCCAAAAACTCCTGGAAAAATACGCTTCCCCTGTCTTCAGGCTGAATACCCGAAGGACCTTCCTGGTAATGAGTTTATTGCTGGTTCTGTTCTTCCTGTTCAGCAATACTTACCCCTTTTCAGCCGTCAGCTCCCGGACCGGGCTTGGTTGGGATAAAACAGCCGATGGTTCTGCCGTATTTTTTAAAAACAACCGCCTCAAAGGCCCGGTTTTCAACAATTATGATATTGGCGGGTACCTGATCTTCAACCTTTTCCCGGAGGAACACGTTTTTGTCGACAACCGTCCCGAGGCTTATACTGTCTCATTTTTCAAAAACATTTACGAACCGATGCAGTCGTCGGAGGAAAAATGGAAAGAGATGGACCGGAAATATCATTTCAATGTGATTTTTTTCAACCGGCTAGATTATACGACCTATGCCCAGCCATTCCTGTTCAGGAGAATTTCCGATCCGGATTGGGCTCCGGTCTTTGTCGACGACCACACGATTATCCTGGTGAAGAATAACAGCCAGAATGAGGCGCTGATCAGGCAGTTTGCCCTGCCTTCCTCCATGTTTGGGGTAGAAAAGACCCGATAGTCCCTCACCGGCCTGTTTTTTTTCCATGATTGCGAATATTTCACACATCCTGACGTTCTTATTCAACATAAAAACATAAACCATGTATAAAATGAAAAATTCCCTTAGGATGTCAGTACGCTTTACAGGCATCATCGTTGCCTTGATCGCAATGTTTTCAATGACTGCTATGGCGCAACAAGGTCAGAAAGGCGGAGGCCGGGGGGGAGCAACTCCCGAAGAACGCGCCAATCGTCAGACTGAAATGATGAAGGATAAACTGTCGCTCACCGCTGCCCAGGAACCCAAAGTTTCAGCCATCAACCTGAAGTATGCGAAAAAGATGGAAGATGTGAGAGCCATCGCGGATACCGCCGCCAGGCGCAAGACGGCTTTGAAGTTGAACGACCAGAAAAATGGAGAATTGAAGGTCGTACTCACAGCCGATCAGTACAAATCGTATCTGAAACAGGTTGAAGAGATGAAAGCACACAGACACGAAATGCAACGCTAGCCATGACAGGCATGCATTTCTAAAAATCGACCATGATCCCGATTGAAGGTAAAATAGTGCCGGCACTGTTTTCAATGGTTCGCAGTTTATATCTCTCCTGACCCTGCTGGTCAACATAGGTCACCACCGAGCCGTCTTCCTGGGTGTTGACCAGCAAATCAGGCTGTTGTGCTTTGAAATTCAGTATGTTCTGTACATCAAGGTAGAACATCAGTGACCATTTTTTGAAATAGAATCCTTTATCGATCCGGATATCAAGTTGGTTGAAAGAGGAGAGCCTGAGCGTATTAAACGCGCTGTAATCGAGGTAACCCCTCCCCTGGGCATTCCATGCCGAAACCAGGCTTGATTTATTCAAGTCCCACGGAGTGTAAGGTTGTCCCCCTGCATACCGCCATTTGGCGCCGATTTCCCAACTGTGTTTGAATTTCCTGCCTATGGTCACATTGAAGAGGTTGCGATTGTCCCATGCCGACGGGATATATTTCCCGGCATAATCTGTAAACTCGCTGCGGACAAAGGTATATGACATGATCGCGTTAAACTTGAAGATGTCGGTATTTCTCACCAGTATCTCAAAGCCATAGGCACGTCCTTTTGAAATGGAGAGCAGCGGTTCATCTCCCACTGCACCGAATTCGGCACCCTTGCTTGCCAGAGCGACAGAATCTTTTATCGAAAAAGGATAGTTGCGGTAATACTTGTAAAATCCTTCCAGCGAGATTTTGGCATTTGGTTTTGGCTGGTATTCAAGGCCCAGCACGACATGGTCGGCCGAAATATACCTGATACCCAGGGAATCGTTCACGAGCGTGCCATTGTTGCTCCGGAATCCCAGCGAGGTATAAGCCGGCAGCTGGTAGTAGCGTCCCACGTTGAAATTGAGAAAAAATTTGTCGGGAACAAAGGCATAGGAGGCGGAAAATCTTGGTGAAAACTGCTTCAGCATGTTGACCATGTTTTTCGAATAACTGTTCGCATCCATCCTGATTCCAACATTGAGATTCAGCCGGTCGTTGAAAAATGCACGGTTTACCTGGCCAAACAGGTTCCATTCCAACATTTCGATCCTGGAGTTGTAATCGAGCGTACGAACCTCATTCCCGGCAAATATTTTCTGATAGGTATTGTTGGTGTACTTTGCATACTCCAGTCCGGCTCCGTAGGTGATTTTCCATTTTACCAGGTCGGTAAGCCCTTCGTACCGGAATTTATTCTCGATTTCCTGCGAATTGTACTTGAGCAGCAGGCTGTCGGGAACCTCAACGTTGTCGGTGTATTTGATCTGGTCATTGTTGAGCATGTTCCGGCTCAACACCCAGGTATCGTATCCTTTGGCGCGAAAATGGCGGTAAACCAGGCCAAACACATAGCTCCACTGATCATTTACCGGAAGTGCCTGCAACACATAATTCTGAAAAGCATCCGGGTTGGAAATGCCCGTATTCAGCTTGTTTTTATCGAGAGCCCCGATCGAGATGACCGTAAGTTGGTTACGTTTATCAAGATCGATCTTGTATTTAAGCTGGTAATCATTGTAGGTAGGCAAAAACGGCAGTTTCAGGGCACTGAAGAGAAATTGCAGGTATGAACGGCGCACCGAAAAGATCACGGATGAATTTTTCGATACAGGGCCGTTCAACGTCAGGGCAAAATCGCTGGAGCCCACGGATACGCGTCCTCCGAATTTCTCCTTGTTGCCGTCAATCTGCCGCAGTTCCATCACCGAACTTAGGGCATTGCCCCTGGATGTAGGAAAAGCGCTTGAATAAAGCTGAACTTCACGGATGAAATCGACATTGACGATGCCGATCGGCCCGCCGGAAGATCCCTGGGTGGAAAAGTGATTCAGATAGGGGATCTCGACCCCGTCGAGGTAGAACCGGTTTTCACCCGGGCCACCGCCCCGCACGATCACGTCGTTGCGGAATGAGGGCGAATAGGCAACCCCCGGCAAACTCTGGATAACCTTTGAAATATCACGGCTCGAGCCCGGACTTCGTTCGATCTCCTGGATGGAAAGTTTTTGCAGTGATACCGGGACTTCTTCGTTCCTTTCAACTACGGAGGGCTTGATTTCTACCTGGGTGAGCGTCGTCACCTGTTCATCCATGGCGATATCCAGGTCGGTCGTTTTGGAATTCGTCACCAGAAAATCAGCAGATGTGAATTTTTTAAATCCGACGGAGGATGCAACCACCCGGGCATATCCCGGGGAAATCCTGGTAATGCTGTACTTCCCGTCAATGTCGCTTGTTGCGCCCTGTGTGGATTTTCCTTCGATGATTATGTTCACGAAAGGGATCGGTTCATTGTTTTTATGGTTATAAACACGACCTTTTATGATCCCTGTCTGTGCAAATAAAACGCTGCTGAAACATAAGATCACGAATGTCAGAAATTGTTTTTGCATAAGAGAATTTAAAAATCTGAAAATGGATTGGTTTTATTTGAATCTGATCTGAATATTGACAATTGTCATGCCAGACGATCCTGACCTGATAAAATTACAGGAGGGAGGATTATTGTGTGATAAAAATGCAAATTGCAAAATGCAAATTGCAAAATCTGATAGTCAAATTTCAGGTGCCGGTGCGAGCTGAGGGGTGGGCTTTGCCCGGGTCAGTTTATCAGGGTCATTTTCCGGGTGATGGCAGTGGAGGTTGTGGTGAGTTGTAACAGGTAGATGCCGGGAATGGGCTTCCGGGGATCATTCCATGCCATCTCATAATCACCGGCATTGAGGAACTTGTCCACCAGCGTTTGGATTTTGAATCCCTGCAAATCGAAGACCTCCAGTTTTACGGGTCCGGCTTCCATTACATGATAAACGATGGTAGTGAACCCTGGAAAGGGATTTGGGTAGTTCAGGAGTGAACTGCCATCAGGGGCATGATGCTTCTCCATACCGGTGACGGGGGTGCATGGATGGAACTGGAGTCCATCGACCCATAAGGTAAAACCATAATCCCAGGTATCTGCATGAATTTCAACATAATTGGCCTGTCCAAGCGACATGTTTCCTGTCGCGGTGCGCGAAAACTGGGAATTGCCCGACAAGGGAAATTTATAATACTTCCACGCCAGGTTTGCAGCATTCAACAGGGTCGGCGAGGCGGCATATTTGTAGTAATTCCCATGATCGTCGCCAATGCGGACTGAAAAATACTGGAATCCATACTGGGGTTGCTTTATTGTGCGCACCCAGAAATAGAGAGTGTCGGCATCTGAAAGGGTCCATCGTGACAAAGAGTCACCTGCAGGACGGTAATTGAACGCAAGGTCATATCCTCTGCTTGTAACCAATTTGACTGATGCCGCGCCTGTTTTCTTCTCGGTGCTGTCGAAATAAACCGTGTCGGGAAACTTATCCTTTGCGGGGTACCCAACTTCAGGATAGGCGTACCAGACAGAGCCGGGTTCAGCCATATCGCAGGGAGGCTGGATTTGAAAAGTTGTCGGAGCCCCCGGGATGGCCGGTTCCCACAACACTTCTCCTTTGGCCGTGTTGTCATGCTTATCAAATATTTTCGCATTGATCAGCGCAGTATCCGAAGGCAGGAACATATTCCCGGAAGCATATTTGGTGTTGGCGGAATTATTATAGATGTGGTACCCGGCAGGCATCCTGAAATTGTTGCCTCTGATAGTATCCGTGGCGGAAGTCCCATCGAGGAAGATGGACGAGGTCTGGCTGTAATTGAAATCATTGTTGGTGAACAGGGCATGTTTGGTATTGGTTGAGGATACCGCCATGGTATTTCCGTCAAAGGTGTTGAGACGGATCGGGTAATCCTGTGAGTGGAAACCGGAGTAACCTGTTGCGGGTGATCCCTCCCACAATTCAATCCCGATAGGGTTATTCCTGATGATATTGTTTGAGATGGTATTGTTGAAACCGCGGTCGACGGCAAGACCCGACTGGTAATTCCCGATGATCTCGTTGCTGTCGACCACCGTGTTGAATGAATACCCCAGCCACAGTCCGTAATGACTATAGTTGCATTTGTTGTGTTTGTAAACATTGCCATCGGCAAAAGTGGCCTCAATGGCATTGTGCGGTGAGTAGGAGCATTCGTTCCAGGCAAAATAATTATTGTTTGGCACATTGGAATGCTGGTACTGCCCCAGGAACACCCCGTCGCCCGACCAGGAGAGGTCGTTGTTTTCGACCTTGTTTGCATTGGAGACTATCAACAGCAGGGCGCCGCAATCACTCGGGTCGGTTAGCGGGCGGTTCACATGGGAGCAATTGTTCCGGTAAATGTGGCATGTGTCTGTCCAGAACATGCGAATGCCGTAAGAAGTGTTCCATGAGAAATCATTGTCGTGAATACTGACACTGTCGCTGTGGTAGAGAGCTACCCCGTCGTTCTGCATTGTCATGGTGTTGTTGAAGATACTGACCGCGCGGCTTTGGTACAACATCACCCCCCCGCCGAGGGCCTGCGTGTAGTCGGCCCATACATCGATCCATCCCGATGAATCAACTTTGTTCCTGCAGAAAACATTCCCGTTAATGGTGATATGGTTGGAATTCGTGATGTATACCGCATACTTGTACTTGAAGACTGAATCGAAGTTCTTTATTACAATGTTGTGCGAGTTTGAAATCCGGATCATGTAGCCAGCCTGCCCGACCCCGTTTACCCGGCAACTGTCACCGTCGAGAATGACATTTTGCACACCATTGAGCTGGATCACGCCATCTGCCGCAGCATCGGGGAACAGATAATTTCCTGCCGCAAATTTAATGCTGGAATTGCTGTTTACCACCAGGTTGTCGGTGATGGGGATGTAGGACTGGGCCGATACTGCTATCATGAAATGCAACATCATGCCGAAGAACAATGAACGTTTCATAACCCATGTTTTTATAGGATTAACTAATTTTCCTTCAGGATGAAATCGTCGTACTCGATTTCGAATGCAAGTTTATGTTTTGATTCTTCAATGGCAAGTTTCGAAAACAGCGCTTTCACATCGGGATCTTCCGCTTTTTCCGCCAGCTTTGTATACATCCTGAATGCGGCTTTCTCCTTTTTCATGGCCAGGATGAGCGCATCCTGGTATGACATGCTGGCAGATGGCTTCACATCCACCAGGTATTCGGCGATCCGGAGGTCTTTTACCATGGTATCCGGCAGGTGAAAACTGCCGGTTTCCCTGATGGAGAGCAGGTTGGCCTTGTGATGCATCTCCTCTTCGGCATACTCTTCGAACACCTTTTTTGTCTGCTTGTTTTTCGATTGAGCTGCAAGCTGCAAATAAAAATCTACGGCTGCCTGCTCCTCCCCGATTGCAAAATCAAGGATTTCGGTTATGTTGGTGAACTCTTTCATTTGATTTACGATTGACGATTTACGAATGACGATTTAAATTCCTCCTCAAATCTTCCCGCGACGGCATCACAACCATTTCTATAGTGGCGTTTGTTGTTGTCCTGCAAAGTCGGGCGCATGTGTAGTTTGCCATGCTCTTTTTTCGCCGGGAGCAGTGTGATGATCTCCATGAGAATTTCGTGCGCACTATCCGGATTGCTGATACCGAACGCCTTCAGTATTCCGGCAAATTGCTGGAGTGAGGTTTTCTCCACACGGGGTTTCATGTTTTTTTCGAATTCCTGGATCACTTTCTGGGCATTGGTATAGGTGCCACCGGTTTCAGCCGGAAAGGACGCCGGTAACACAAGGTCGGTGGCTTTGGCAGAATCCGTCATGAAATAATCCTGGACTACTTTGAACGTTGCCCTGGCAAAAATCTTTTCTATGGCCGGGCGGTCGATGGCACACCCCATAGGGTCCTCCCCGAAAATAAAGAGGTTGCGGATGGCACCATCCTGCAGGATGCCATGCAGGCATTCTGTCTGTCCGGATGCGGTTTCGGCCACACCCCATTTTTCTTTCAGCCGCCGTGAATAATCCTGATCTGCGAGTTCCTGTCCGCCTATGCCCAGATGCGGGCTGACGCCCATGTCGAATACCCCTTGAGAATTATTCTTCTCCTTCAGTGCGATCAGGCCGTTAGCTGTTTTCCCCAGCTTCCCGGTAATCATCGCAAGGTTGAACAGTTCCTTGGATGTGTTGCCGGAAGCCTCCTTCTCAGAAAAGATCAGAACCGCATTTATTTCGTTGTTGTATGCTTCGGCAAAGGCGGAAACCTCAGCGGAGGTGATGCCGGAGGAGGTGACCAGTACATTGAAATCTTCTTTAAGCAGGAGGCCTTTATATTCCTCAAATCCTTCCACGCGATCGCGCAGGAACAGGGCGTTTTCCAGTCCTTTTGCAAGCAGGTAATGGTTCACAGCCTTCACAAAATGGTAGTAAGACTTCACAACGATTTGCCGGGTCACCTTTTGCGACATGGTATTTTCCGCCTTTTCAGTGACCATGATGACCGGGGTTTTCTTAAGGAAATGCGCCTGCTGAACCATGTATCCAACAACAGCATGATCTTTGTTTATTTCGGTTCCCAGGAGGTAAATGGCGCTGGCATCCCCGATTTCCGCAAAGGGTGCATTTAGGTCGCAATTGTTGCGGTAACCCTCTCCCCGGCCCAGGTAATGAAAACTGCCCACATTGTTGGTCTTCGCCGCAGCGCGGGCCAGTTTGTGAACCATGTAGAGTTCTTCGTTCGAAAGTCTCGCTCCGCCAAAGAACCCGTTCTCATCGGGGTTTACCGATGCTATTTTTTCCCGGATCAACTGGAAAGCCTTCTCAAAGGAGATCTCTTCAAATTTTCCGCCGACTTTCAGCATAGGTTTGGTGATGCGTCTGGTATCATTGAGGTACTGATATCCAAATTTGGGGTATTTGCAGATGTTCCCATCGGAGTTGATAAGCCCCTTTTCCCCTGTCACACCCAGGACAAAGCCGTTTTTATGGTGCAGCCCGATGGAACATCCCACCGAACAATAGTTGCAGATGGTATTCACGCTATCAGACTTCACAGGTCCCGGCTTGAACAACACATTTTCGGTGATGGCGCCGGTAGGGCATGTGGAGATGCACATTCCGCACGATTCGCAGGGGGTATCCTGCAAGGCTTCTCCCATGCTGGGGGCCACGTAGGTGTGGAATCCGCGGTTGATCAGACCCAGCGCGCAGGCTCCGACCACCTCGCGGCAGATGCGCACGCAACGGGCGCACAAAATGCATTTATTATTGTCGATCTCGATATAAGGATGACGGAAATCGACCTGGTATTCCCTGAATTCACCCTCAAAGGACTTCTGCTGTGCATTGTACTCGCTCGAATATTTCTGCAGGTCGCAATCAAAGAAAGCGACACAGCCGCATTCCAGGCAGCGCTGGGCCTCGTGGTGCGCCACTTCGGCCCCGGCATATCCCAGCTCCACTTCATTGAAGTTAAAACGGGCATCGGCGGGCAGCGTCGGCATCTCCTCGCGAATCTGGTTTTCGAACCTTCCGAGATACTCTTCTTTCTGTTGCTTTTTAAAATTATCGCGCTTGCTCGTAAAAGGTTTTTTGGCAGGTTGCAGTGGCAAACCCATCAGGAACTGGTGTGCGCTGGTAGCTGCAACTCTTGCCTGGGCAATGGCTTCGATGATCGTAGCAGGGCCTGTCACCCCGTCCCCGGCGGCAAACATCGAAGGAATACCGGTTTGCAGGGTGGCTTTATCGGCATCGATGTCGCCCCATTTGTTCACCTTCAGTTCACCGCCTGCCGCATTGGCATTGATATCTTCGATGAAATCGACATCGGTTTTCTGACCGATCGCGGCGAGAATATAATCAATTTTCAGGTTGAAATCGGATCCTTCCACCGGGACAGGACGGCGGCGTCCGGAAGCATCCGGTTCACCAAGTTCCATTTTGATGCAGGTGACCGATTCCACGTCGCCGGCGGCGTTTTTGCTGATCTTTTTGGGAAGGGTCAGGAAGAGGTACTCGACCCCTTCGAGTTTCGATTCATGAATTTCGATGGGGTTGGCGGGCATCTCTTTTTCGGTGCGGCGGTAGATCACATATACCTTGTCGGCCTTGCACCGGATCGAGGTGCGGCAGCAGTCCATGGCAGTATTGCCGCCACCCACTACTGCGATGGTCTTTCCGCGGAAGTCGTATCGCTGGCCGGTTACCTCCATGTTTTTCAAAAAATCAATCCCTGAAAAGACATTTCCGGCATCATCACCTTCACAACCCACGCCGGTCCCTTTTTGCGAACCGATGGTAAGAACCGTTGCATCATAGCCTGAGTTAAGTTCCCGGTAGCTGATGTTTTGGCCAAGCCTTTTATTATAGAAGATGTTAACCCCCAGATCGGTAATATTTTTCACCTCCTGGTCAAGGATGTCATTGGGCAGGCGGTACTCGGGAATCCCATACCTCAGCCATCCTCCCGATTTCGGGGCGGCTTCAAAGATATCCACCTGGTGTCCTTCGATCTGCATGAAATGGCCGACCGACAATCCGCCTGGCCCGGCCCCGATCACAGCAACTTTTTTACCCGTGGAGGGCTTAACTGCGGGCACATACTTATCAGGTGATGCAAGGTCGTAATCTGAGGCGAACCGCTTGAGGTAATCGATTCCAACCGGGGCCCCTTCATCAAGAAGGTTGCGGCGGCATTCGGCTTCGCAGGGGCGCACGCAAACCCGTCCACAGATGGCAGGCAACGGGTTTGTCTCCTTTATGAGTGCCACGGCTTCGCTGTACTGCCCTTTATCGACCAGTGAGATGTAACCCTGCACATCCACTCCGGCCGGGCATGTTTGTTTACACGGACCGGTGCAATCGGCATAATGGTTGCTAAGCATCAGCTCCAGCGCCATTTTCCGTGATTTCCGGATACCTTCATTGTCGGTGATGATCTTCATCCCTTCGGTCAGTTTGGTCGAGCAGGAAGGTTGATGTCCCCGCATGCCCTCCACCTCCACCACACAAACATAGCAGGAGGTAAAGGGTTCCAGCCGGTCGTCGTTGCACAGGGTCGGGATTTCAACCCCGTGCCGGTTTGCAAGGGTCAGAATGGTTTCGCCTGGAAAACCTTTTACAATAGTTCCGTTAAGAATGATATTTAAAAAATTGTCAGCCATTGGAAGAAGAAGATTAGAAGTTTTAAGTTTTAAGTGGTTTATCAGTGACCTGTCACGCGTCACGGTTCACGTGTCACGACAGTAAGATCGACTCAAATTTGCATTTGGAGAAGCAAACACCGCATTTCGTGCAGGTTTCCTGGTTGATGATATGTGTTTTTTTACGCTCGCCTGTGATGGCTTTCACCGGGCAGTTTTTGAGACAAACCATGCAGCCTGTACATTTTTCTTCATCCACTTTATAGGTAAGGAGTGGGCGGCATACTTTGGCCGGGCATTTTTTGTGGCTGATGTGGGCTTCATACTCATCCCTGAAATACCTGATGGTGGTCAGTACGGGGTTCGGAGCTGTCTGGCCCAGGCCGCACAGCGAATTATCCTTGATCTGGTAAGCCAGCTCTTCAAGTTTCTCAAGGTCGCCCTCTTTGCCGTGCCCGTTGGTGATCCGGTCGAGGATCTCGAGCATGCGTTTGGTCCCCATGCGGCAGAAGGTGCATTTTCCGCAACTCTCCTTGCAGGTAAAATCGAGGAAAAACTTGGCCACATCCACCATGCAGGTGCTCTCATCCATCACGACCATTCCTCCCGAACCCATGATGGCGCCGGTGGCATTCACCGAATCGTAATCAACGATAGTATCGGATAAAAATTCGGGGATGCAACCGCCCGATGGTCCTCCCATCTGGACTGCCTTGAATCTTTTATTGTTCTTGATGCCACCGCCGAGTTTGAAGATCACATCGCGGATGGTCATCCCCATCGGGACCTCAACCAACCCTGAATGGCGGACCTTCCCGGCAAGCGCAAACACTTTCGTTCCCTTGCTCTTTTCGGTGCCATACCGGGCATATGCCTCGGCCCCGTTGATGATGATCCAGGGAATGTTGGCAAAAGTCTCGACATTATTGATGTTTGTGGGTTTCCGCCACAACCCCGAAACTGCCGGGAATGGCGGACGTTTGCGGGGCATTCCCCGCTCCCCCTCTATGGATGCGATGAGCGCGGTCTCTTCGCCGCAAACGAAGGCACCTGCACCTTCCTTGATGTAAATATCAAGGTTAAAACCAGCTATACCAAATATGTTTTTCCCAAGGTATCCCTTTTCGTGTGCCTGCCTGATGGCGATATTGAGGCGTTTTATTGCGAGAGGATATTCGGCACGGCAGTAGATCACCCCGCCTGTGGCTTCAATGGCATAGGCGGCAATGATCATTCCTTCGAGAATCGAATGGGGATCGCCTTCGAGCACCGACCGGTCCATGAAAGCGCCCGGGTCTCCCTCGTCGGCATTGCAGATCACATATTTTTCGGCCGATTTGTTGGCATTCGCAAATTTCCATTTCAGGCCGGTGGGGAACCCTCCGCCGCCCCGGCCGCGCAACCCCGATTTCAGGACGGTATCGATCACCACTTCCCTGCTGATCTTCTCCTCAGCAATCCGCTTGATAGCCTGGTAGCCTTCACGCGATTCATATTCTTCAATGGATTCCGGATCCATGTAACCGCAATTGCGTAAAACGATCTTCACCTGGGCCCCGATAAAATCGTTCTCCGGGGCATCGAAAAGGTCGGTATAAACAATGTAGTCGCGTATTGGATCCTGCTGGTGGATGTGTTTTTCAATAACCTCCACGGCCCGGTCGGCATCTACCTCACCATAAAGATAGGTACCCGTTTCATCCGTAATTTCCACAAGGGGTTCGCGATAGCACATGCCGACACAACTGGTTTTCTTGAGATGAAAATCAAGTTTGTCCGATTCTTTGATCGCTTTTATCTTATCATAGGTTTTGTTAGCACCCGCGGCGATTCCGCAGCTTCCAAGCCCGACAGTGACGGTAGTAGCCATAGCAATTTTTGATTTACGATTTTTGATTTACGATTTGAACTTTGCACTTTGCATTTTGCACTTTGCATTTTGATCTTGCACTTTGCACTTTCCTAGTTTTCCGCTGCCAGCCTGATATTTTTCACGATTTTAACAGCTTCATTGCCTGTTAGTTTCCCGTAAGTCTGGTCGCCGATCATCATCACCGGGGCAAGCGAACAGCAACCCAGGCATGCTACCGACTCAAGGGTAAAGAACCGGTCTTCGGTGGTCTCACCGTCCTTCACCTTCAGCATCTCTTCCAGCGATTCGGTAATTTCAATTGCATTCTGCACATGACAGGCCGTGCCATGGCAAACCTTGATGATGTTCTTCCCAACGGGACTCAGGCGGAACTGTGCGTAAAATGTAGCCACCCCAAACATATCGCTCAATGGAATTCCTGTTTCGCGGGAGAGCTTATCAAATGCGGCTTTTGAAATAAAGCCATAGAGCTCCTGGGCTCCCTGCAGCAGGGGGATCAGGTTCCCCTTTTTGCCTTTGTGTCTGGCAATGATGGGATCCAGCAGGCTGAGATCCTGCTCATCTCCTTTAATTGTATTTTCGCTTGTGTTGATTCGTGCAATTCGCATGAGATGAAGTATTAAGTTTTATGTTTTTTGGAAGGTGATGACTGAGATGCGTTGTTTCCCGTCCATTCTGACGGTAAGGGGTTTGTCAAATTTCACGATTGTAAAGTATTCGGTCTTCCGGATATTCTTCTGCTTTTTCAGGACATCGTAACGGATGAAACTATCCGAGAATTCAGGTTGTACGCAGAAATAACCCACGTTCATGGAGGTGACATTGTGGAAAAAATGTGATCCGGAGGAGGCATCGAGGGGGAAACCCTCCAGGCTTGTTTCCACGATCACCTTGGCGTTGCTGATTTGCGGCCACACCACCGGGATTCCGATCCAGCGGTCGCGCGTACCCCAGCGCCCGGGACCTATCAGGATATATTTTTTCCCTGCCTTGCCCATCTCAGCGTTTATCGTGCTGATCTCCTCCGCCATTTCAACTGTTTTCGATTTATCGAAGGTTTCGGGATCGACAAAAACCACCTCGTCAATGGTATCGAGCAATCCATTGCCCATCTCCTTTTCCGAAAAAAGCAGGATCTCCTCCCGTTCTATCTTATCCATGTCGATCACGAAATCGGCTACATTGCCAATCAATGGTTTGATCTGCAGGAGGTAGAAGGAAGCGCGGTAATTGTCATCCTTGTTCAGGTCGATGGCAAATTCAATTTCCACCGGCGAGCCCATGGCTTCCTTCACTACATCGAGCACCACCTCGATGGTCTTAGCCATTGGGATGTAGTTGTATTTCAGAATATCGGCAAAGTTGACCACCCGCGGGCCCATGTCGCGCAAACCGGCCGAAATGCGGTCGTTCTCAAGGTCATAAACAGATGCCAGGTGTTTCAGGGTGCCATGCATCTCAGCATCGTAGATATCGAGTTTTCTCAAACCGGCATCTTCCCCTTCAAGGAGGTTGACATCCTGTTTCTTCAGGTCAACTGCGTAAAAATAGACCTGTGAGCCTTTGTACTGGTCTTTGGCGGAGTTGATTTCGAGATTCGGATACAGCGGTGCGAACCTGAAAGCCTTTTCCCCCTCCACCACGTAGCGGCCAAGGCCCAGTGCGGCAACAGCAAACCCCTCCTCGGGTTTCATGTGCGCAAAGGGATAGTAGTTAAAAGATTGTGCAACCCCGCTGATATGGGGATAAAAGACATCACCGTACTGGTGGCCCACCACCTCCTGGATCACCACCGCCATTTTTTCCTGTTCAATGCGGTAATTTACCGCTTCGATATAGCCCTTGGCAACAGGTGAATAGACCGAGGCATATACCAGTTTGATGGCATCCATCAGTTGTTCCAGCCTCACGGCCGGATCAGGATGGTTGTTGGGGATCAGGTAGGTTTCAAAAATCCCTGCAAAAGGTTGGTTTTGTGAATCTTCAAAAAGCCCCGATGAGCGGATGGCCAGCGGTTTGACCAGGTGCCTGATGATGAGTTTCAGCTTGCGGATAAGGGTCTCCGTCAACCTGCCTTCGATGAACCAGCGTTTGATCAGGTTATAATCGGATTCATATACAGCCTTCTCCCGCAACTTATTCCGGTCGAGAAAATATTCAAATTCATCCGTACCGATGATCGACGTTTTAGGAGTCCGGATGTTGATATTGGGCAAATGCTGGGCAAAATTGTAATTGTATATCAGGGTGTTTACAAAAGCAAGCCCCCTTCCCTTGCCGCCCAGCGCACCTTCGGTCAATGCGAGGATGTTGTGCTCATCCTGGATGCACGACTCTTCAAAGGGGATCACTTTCCCGATGTTTTGTTCATTCCTGAAATTCTGAATGACATGGAAAAGGTATTCACGCAACGAGGCCGGGTCTTTGAAATCAGTGACCTTGGCGGGGTTGAGGATCTTGGCCACCTGGATCTCACCCCGGGCCATCAGCCAGAGGGAAAAATGGTCCTTACGGGCATGATAGAGCAACGACTCCTCCGGAATTGTTTTAAGAAGATCTTCGAACTCCTTCAGCGATTTGGCAACGGCGATCTGTCCTCCCTCCTTGTCACGGTATATAAAATTCCCGAATCCCAGGTAGTGGGTAATGAAACTCCTGAAATCGACCAGCAGTGTTTCTGAATTTTTATTTATAAAGGAGGCTTTCAGTTCATAAGCCTGCTGGGCATTGTGTTCATCCGACGATTGCAGCACAATGGGCAGGTCGAGGAGCTCTGTACGGGTCTGTCTCACAAGGCTGAATCCCGCTGTATCGTTCAGTTTTCCATCTTTTTTAAACTTCACGTCGGAGATCAGGCAAAGGATATTTTCGCGGTACTTGTTGAAAATATAGATTGCCTCTTCATAGGTGGAGGCAAGCAGGATCTTCGGGCGGGCCTTCAGCCTCAGAATCCGGTAAAGCTCATCGGTCGTCACATCCTCGATGATATTTTTTGTCTGCTCCAGCACGATGTTGTAAAGCATCGGCAGGTAAAGGGAGTAATATTTCGACGAATCCTCCACCAGCAGGATCACACGCACCATTCCGATGTCGGTGTCGTTCTCCACATTGATCTTATCCTCAAGATAGTTGATCATTGCGAAGAAAATTTTCGAATCGCCGTTCCAGACAAAAACACGATCGATCCAGGTGAGTTTTGCAGGTTCCTCCTCGTACACGGCAATCTCGGAATTGCTGTTAAGGAGCAGGAAAACAGGAATGTACTGGAACTGCTCTTTGACCTTTTTGCTGAGTTCCAGCGGAAATTGTTTATCGGAACCGATCATGATGATGATCAGGTCATAATGCTTGGAATTGAGCTGCTCCATCACCTCTTCGGTAGCCGACACTCCTGTGATGCGCGGCATAGTGCTCAGACTTAATGAATAAAACTCGCCAAGTACATGTTCTGAGAACCGGCCCTCCTTTTCAATGCTGTAGGCATCGTACAAATTAGCGACGAGCAGTATCTCTTTCACTTTAAAAGGCATGAGATCGTGGTAGAGATCGCGGTTGTAGTTTGTACGGTTCAGGAAGGTTTGAAGGAGCTGGCGGCTGTATTTTACCGGGGCCGAAGGGTGCTGTTTGGTTTCAGCTACCTCTTTCTGACTGGTTTTCCGGAGGAAGGCTTTTCCTTTAACCGAGTTCAGGTAACCGGTGATGAGGTTAGCCAGGTTGATGATCAGGTGGCGTTCTTCCTCGAGAAACGGCCCCTCGTATGAGGGCTGAAACGCTTTGAGGTAACATATCTGGATGTACCCTTCCTGGTTGTCGATGGTTTCGAAGCCTTGTTTTTGCGACCATTCCGTTTCGCGGAATGCCGGTGTTTTCACCTCGAAATTTCCATATTTGATCCTGCCGACGGTGTGCTCAGGATACTGCCATGCCTTCGGAAGAATCAGGCAGATCTGGTGCAATGCCTCTTCGATCGGTTTTCCCGTGCGAAGAATGGCTGTGGTCTGGTTGATCGCGGTCAGTTCCTTGAGCCGCTCCCTGGTGATGTACCGTCCTTCGCGGCCTTTCACCCCGTTGAGGTATCCCTCTATGAGGCTGGCAAGTGTTATAACCAGGTTGCGCTCCTCCTTCAAAAACGGCCCTTCATCGCATTCCTTGAACTCCCTGAGATAAAAAATGGCGATGGTCCCGGTCAGGTTATCGATGGTGTCGAAGGACTGTTCCTGCTTCCATTGGGTTTCAGCGAAGCCCGGGCTTGTAAATTCCATATCCTCAAAACTGATCCTTGCCACCGCAAATCCGGGATACTGCCAGGCTCCGGGCAATATCTGGCAAATTTCAAAAAGAGTCTCAGGAATCGACTTTCCGGCTTTGATAATGAGCGTGGTATCATTGATCGCGGCCAACTCCTTGAGCCGTTCCTGGTTATCATAAACCAGCTGCTTCAAATCAATCGCTTCAGAAATTAAACTCCCGGGTTTATTTTTTTTTTCGGATGGCAACATGAGGCATTGTCTGATGAAGGGCCAAAATTAGTACAATCTTTCCATCTTTTCAAATATCACATTTGTCATTCTTCAATCGTCAATCGTCAATCGTAAATCGTAAATCGTAAATCGTAAATCCTAAAAGGCTTTTCCATACCAACAATCATACGTATTATTCGCACATCGAATAGGTGTTTTACTTATTTACATTACGTATATTTCTTATTGAATTGAATAATAAATATTTATAAAAATATTTTCCGGTTTTGTATCTTTGCTGTCAAAATATTTGCTTAATATTGTGAATTATTTCACACATCAATCAATAATATCA
>Ga0118677_10007926_pt1 | contig 17305 bp, 15 predicted proteins | sample AliMusrvi5mmetaG_FD_86154 | JGI IMG/M metagenome (GOLD analysis project Ga0118677, IMG submission 86154) | reverse complement strand
GATCCTGATTCCCGCGCTGGTTTTCGGCAGGATCATCAATGCGGGGCTCATGTATCTGGTTGCAGGTTGCATGAAACTGCCGGCCACATTTGTTGCGGGAATATCATTCCTGAGCGGATGGCCAGGCATGATTCTCATGCTTGTAGTGATCCCCGCAATCGTGAAGTTGTCCGAAGATCATTTGAAAACACCCATGCGAAATCCAACCAATGACAAGTAACACCGCCGCCAATCCCCGAATCGAGTTCTTTGACATGATCGCCGACCAATGGGATGGTTGGCATGATCTGAGGGAACTGGCATGCAATCTGGATGCCGTTCTTGGAAAATTCGGCATCGGCCCGGGCGCCACGGTCGTAGATGCCGGATGTGGTACGGGCAATCTCACGATTTCGCTGCTCAACGGCATTCTTGCCCCGTCCGGCAGAATCGTTGCCGTTGACATCTCGCAAAAAATGATCGCTTTGGCGCAACGAAAAGTGACCGACCCGCGGGTCGCCTGGCATTGCGGGCCGGCCGACCGCTTGCCGCTGGAGGATGGCACGGTGGACCATGTGATATGCTTCTCGTCGTGGCCACATTTTCATGATCCAGCCGCAGTCACCCGTGAGTTCCGCCGGGTCTTGCGCACCGGAGGAGCCCTGCATATCCTGCATTTGATCTCCCGGTCGGATGTGAACCGCATCCATGCGCAGGCTCATCCTTCCGTACACCACGATATATTGCTTCCCGCCGGCGAGACCTCCAGACTTCTAAAGATGCACGGGTTCCGCGTCATCACCATAACCGATGACGATCACCGCTATTTGGTAACCGCATGCAAGCAAGGATAAGCCAGTGACATCCCTTCCCGATCTATGGGGCACCGGCAGTGCCAGAATGCGAAGCCTGGTGCCATCCGCGCGACTGGCCTGCGGGACTCTCGTTTTCGCCACTTGCCTGGTTTCTCCAGTGACATCACCGCCGGGCATCTGCATTGCCTGCGGCGCAGCCATCGGATGGGTGGTGCTTTGCGGACCTCCAGGCAGGAGGCTGCTTGCATTGAGCCTTTATTCATTGGCGCTGTTTCTTCCCTTGTTTCTTCTCACGCCCTGGCTGGAAAGCACCGGAGCGGTGCGCGGCACCCCTTGGTTGGATGTAGCACAGATTCCGCTGGCAATGAGCCTTCGCGGCACCGCTTGCGTCTTTGTCTGCGCATCGACGATAGCGGTCCTTGACCTGGCCGATTTCGGCACGGCACTTGGCACCTTGCCAATCCCGCGGATCATCAAACATCTTCTCATGCAGATTGCGCATCAGGCGGCCATGCTGACGAATGAATCGCAACGCATCTCTGCGGCGGTGCGAATCCGCGGATTGCCGGCGGGATTCACTTCCAAAATGAAATTCCTCCCGGCATTGCCCACCATTTGGCTATTGCGTGTCATGAATCGCGCTGACCGCATCAGTGCCGCAATGGACATGCGGGGATTTGAGTCCTTCAAACGGGCATCGACTGCCAACTTCTCCTTGATTGACGGACTAGCCGTGACAATCGCCTTGCTCATGCTGGGAGCAGGCATATCAATCCGCTGGTTGCAAGCCTGATGAAATCCGCCATGTCATTTCGCAATGTCTCCGTGCGATACCGCCCGGAAGATCCATTTATCCTGACTGGCATCTCGTTGGACATCGCGCCTGGGGAAAAGGTGGCGCTGTTGGGGCTCAATGGCTCCGGAAAAACAACGCTGCTTTATTCGGCGGTAGGCCTGGTTCCGTTTGATGGCAGCATCTCGGTATGTGACGTCACCCTCTCAGGCGCGACAGAGCGTTCGATCCGCGATCACGTCGGCTTCCTTTTTGGCATTCCCGATGACCAGATTCTTTTCCCAAACGTGCTGGATGACATATCCTTCACCCTGGAACGCCGGGGCATTCCCCGCGAGGAGGCGCGGCAGCGGGTAATGCCGATCATGCGATTGCTGGGCATCGAAACCCTTGCATCCAGCTCGCCACATCGTTTGTCACACGGTCAAATGCAGCGCGTCGCCCTGGCCGGGGCTCTCGCCTCGAATCCCCCGCTCCTGTTATTGGACGAACCATCTGCGGCGCTTGATCCTGTTGGCAGGAAGGAGACGGCCGGATTGCTTGCCTCGTTGAACACCGCCATGCTGATCGCGACCCATGATGTTGGGTTTGCCCGTCTGGTGTGCAACCGCTTTGTCGTACTTGCAAACGGCGTGATCGCCGAAGATTGTTCCAACCCCGAACGTATTGCAGGTTATTGGCATCCACGGGCGGGCAATACCAATACGTAAGCTATTAGGAAAATATGAGATACAGACGGGAATTCATCGGAGAGGCATTGGGCACGTTTGTGCTGGTGCTGTTCGGTTGCGGATCGGTCGCGGTTTCCGTTTTGTTCGAAGCTCACCAGGGATTGATGCAGGTGGCCTTGGCTTGGGGCATCGGTGTGACGCTCGCGATTTACCTCACCCGCCATCTGTCATGTGCTCACCTCAACCCTGCGGTCAGTCTGGCGATGGTCGTCAGCAAGCGCATGTTGGCAAGGAAGTTGCCGACATACCTTGTTGCGCAGTTCACCGGTGCCGTTCTGGCAGGTTTGATGTTGTATGCGCTGTTCGCTCCCTCAATCGCCTCCTACGAGAATGCCCACTGCATTGTCCGAGGCACGCCGGAATCCATCAGAACAGCAATGATGTTCGGGGAATTCTATCCGAATCCGGGTTCCAAGGCCGTTGTTTCGTTGCCGTTGGCAATCGGGGTGGAAGCCTTCGGGACGTTCTTGTTGGTTATGATGGTTTTCGCGCTTACGGAAGGATGCAATGTCGGGCGTCCGAACGATGCCCTGGCACCCGTGTTCATCGGCTTGACCGTGACTTCGATTATCTGTCTCATCGCGCCGCTGACCCAAGCTGGCCTGAACCCGGCACGCGACCTCGGCCCCCGCATGGTCGCCTGGCTGATGGGTTGGGGGGACGCCGCGTTCCCCGACCACGTCGGCGGATTCATGCATGTCTATGTATTTTCCCCATTGATCGGGGGCGTGATTGCGTCGTTATTCTTCAGCCGGGTGTTGGAACCGGCCATGAAATACCCGTGCGACAATTGCGATTGCCAATCCGACGAACCAGATTCAACGAAACAAGACACACCATGAAGACACGATTGATTCTTGTGGGCGGCTTCCTTGGTGCCGGTAAAACCACCTTGCTCTGGGAGGCGGCCCAAAGGTTCGCCGAACGAGGTCTGCGGGTGGGACTGATCACCAATGACCAAGCGCCGGAACTCGTCGATACCGCGTTCCTGTCACGCGGCGACGTTAAAGTCGCGGAGGTCAACGGCAGTTGCTTCTGCTGCAATTTTCAAGGACTGCTCGACGCCGTGAATCAATTCAGGACGGCTGCGGACGCCGATGTGATCATCGCCGAACCGGTGGGAAGTTGCACCGATCTGTCAGCGACAATTGTGCAACCGTTGAAGGATCTTTGTCGGCGCGAGTTGGTGGTGTCCCCCCTGTCAGTCATGGCGGATCCGGTGCGACTTGCTGACATCCTTGAGGGTGGCACGGCGGGGTTACATCCCAGCGCGGCATACATCTTCCGCAAGCAGTTGGAGGAAGCCGACCTCGTGGTCATCAGCAAGTCGGATTTGCTCAGCAAGGACGAACTTGAAGCGCTCAAGACGCGACTCGCACAAGCCTACCCCCGTGCGGACATCTCCGCCGTGAGCGCGATGACGGGCGATGGCCTGGATGAGTGGCTGAATTCGGTCGCCGTGCGATCAGAGTCAGGACGGCATCTCACCGAAGTGGATTACGATATTTACGCGGAAGGCGAGGCGGTGCTGGGGTGGCTCAACGCGACCCTCACTCTGCGCGGAGAACAAACGGACTGGAACCTTTTTGCCGAAAGTCTCTTGCGTGGGTTGAGCCAACGATTTGACAGCATAGGCGCATCTGTAGGTCATGTGAAATTCATACTCGAAACCGACGATGGCTTCCTTACAGGCAACCTTACCGGCAAAGGTGACACGCTCAGCATCCGCGGTTATGCGGGGACCAACTCGTCAGCACGACTGACCCTCAACGCCCGCGTGCAGATGGCTCCGGACGCACTTGAGGAAATCGCGCGTGGCATGGTTGCCTCAACTTGCAGCGGGGACCTGACGGCAACCGAGGTGGCTTGGCGCAGCCTGAGTCCGGGACGGCCAAAGCCAACTCATCGCTACGACCATGTGGTGGCCGTCTGATTGGACGGCGAGGGGGTGAAGCCGACCCGGTCTGAACTTGGGACTGTGCGCCGATTGCCAAATGCTGGGCGGAGTTTGTCATTTGCTGGCATGTCGAACCCAGTCGGCGTTGAGGACTGGTGACGAATACCGCCAAAATGAAAACCACCGCCATTGTCGCCCTGCTCGCCGTTTGTTCCTCGCTTTCAGGAGTCGCCTCCGATGAGACAGCCCTTCCCGCCGCCACTCCCGAGACGGGCAAGCAACCGCTGACGCTCAAGATCGGGGTCAACGACATCTATTGCCGAAAGACCGCCTGTTCATGCATCGAGAATATCGCCAAGCGCAGCTATGACGGCACGCTAGCCATGCTCTCCAAGGACGGGATCAAGCTGGAGTTCATCTACTTCATGGAGGTGATGGATCTGGACAAGGCCATCAAGGCGGGCGAACTCGACGGCGTGCTTTGCAAGCCATGGACGGCCCTGAGATTCGCCAAGGAAACCGGAGCCGACTTCAAGCGCGTGGCGGACATCCGCGACCCGGACGACAAGGCCACCATGACCGGCATGTTTGTGGTGGCAACCAAGTCGTCTATCAAAAAACTGGCCGACCTGGAGGGAAAACGTCTCGTGTTCGGTCAGCCGGATTCGTTTGAAAAATACCACGCCCCACTGCGAATGCTCGCCGCGGGTCACATCAAGCCGGCGTCCGGACTCTATTTCTCAAGCTGTGGTGAGAACCTCGACGCTCTGATGAGCGGCAAGGTCGATGCCGCTGTTATTTCCAGTTACGCCATGACCGCGAGCTGTGCCGTTGACTTCGCGAAACCGGAGGACTTCCGCACCATCGCCATCACTGCGGAAATGCCGCTCACCTCGGTCATGGTTGACCTGAAGAAGGTCCCAGTCGCCAAGGCCGCGCGCCTGCAACAGGCGCTCCTCGCCATTTCCGGTGACAAGACAGCCGCCGATCTTACTGGCAAGGGGTTCGTTGCCCCGGCACCGTGGCAGCCTGAACCGGCCGATCCCGCCACCGTTCCGCAAGAACCGAAATCCAAGTGATGTTCAAGGCCAAACCCGCTACCAACTTCGAGCAGACCAAGGTGGCATTCGGCACGCTGATCGGGGACGCGGCCAGCCGCAGTGGATTGGAACAAAATGAAGAATTTTTCGACTTGCCGGATTTTGATACTTCTTTGATACTGGTCGCGGGCCAGAAAAGGGCGATAAGCGTCGTTAAGGGCCGCTAAGAATCAACAAACATCAACACAAGGCGTTAAGAATCAAGGGCTTGTGGTGACTACGAATCAGAAGGTTAGGGGTTCGAGTCCCTTCGGGTGTACCATTCTCAAAACCCTGTAACTCAAAAGGTTACAGGGTTTTTTGTGGCCTGATTCCAAGGGGCCGAAATGCCTCCAAAATGCCCCGAAATGCCCCGAAATGCGGGTTTTATTGCGGGGTCCGTTGCGGGGAGAACTTTTTTCATGGGCGGTTCTGGAAGTTGTTCGGATTGGTTGACCAACTCCAAAAACCAATTCCCCGACAGCCTCCCCGAAACGAATTGTTGCAGGGTGGATTATTTTCCAGCCCGTTACACCCGCCCCGCACGCTGCCGCGCACGGATGGCCATGGCCGCAAGCGTGTTGGCACCTGCGATCAAGTCGCCTTCACCCAGGCGCTCGGCCTCGGCAATTCTCAGGAATTCGTGAAGACGGAGCGTGTCGTCGGGGGACATGATGGTGGTGCGGTGGGTGACCAGGATCTGGAAGTACCAGATTCCGAAGCCGACTACGGTTCCGGCGAGGGTAGATTGCGATATTTCACCGGGCAGGACAAGCGTGGGGTGAAGGGCGACGATGATGGCAATGGAAAAACCGGGTGTGGGGAGCGGCAAATAGTTAACAACTGGCAACGAATGGGCCGCCTATCATTGGTCTATGCCAAGTTTCCGCCGGCGGCATGATCCGCGCGACCGCAGACGTTGACAAAACGGCCGCTTCCCGTCAGTAGAATCCCCCGATGAAGACAAGACTTATCTCCGCCTGCGCGGCGCTCCTGGCTGTTCTATCCATTTCCTCCTTCGCCGCCGATCCGGCCAAGCGGGTCCCGCTTTTTGACGGCAAGAACCTCGACGCATGGGATGCCATCAAGTGCGAGGCGGTAGTGCGAGACGGCTGCATCCTGCTCAAGGCGGGCAACGGCATGGTCCAGACCAAGAGGAAGTTCGGCGACTTCGTGCTGGAGTTCGAGTGGAAAGCCCTCAAGGACGACCAGTGGGACAGCGGCGTCTATTTCCGCTATGACTCGATCCCGGAAAACAAGGCGTGGCCGGACCGCTACCAGGCGAACCTCAGGAAGGGCGACGAGGGCAACATCGCCGAACTCAAGGGCGCGAAAAGCCAGGGACTCTTCAAGAACGGCGAGTGGAATTCGTTCAAGCTGACCGTGCGCGGCGCGACCGCCGAAATGGAGATCAACGGCAAGCCCGCATGGAAAACCGGCGGCCTCGAAGGACCCAGGATTGCCTTCATCGGCCTGCAAGCCGAAGTGCCCGGCGGCGGACAAAGCCTGTTCCGCAATATCCTCATCACCGAACTGAAATAGTCCGGGGCCACCCGCCAGGCCGGACGCCCGCCAGGATCGGGGGAGGCCGTGTGCGATTGCCGTTTCGCGACCCGTCCGGCTGTGGAATTGCCAACGTGATATTGAACATCCGCGTCGTTGGTTGCCGCCGCCGTGGGGGCATAACGGCCTTTGGCCGGGTCGCCCGGCTCGGCGAGGGTTGAAGCTCAAAATGCTCAGGAGCAAGATCCCCGACCGCAAGGGATTCGCCTTGGGAGTGGCCCGTCAGGACCGCTTCTCCACCTTCGCCGCTTTCAGAATGAGCGTGGGTCCGCGCTCGACATACATTTTCCTGATGACCTTGCCGGTGACCCGCACGTCACCTTTTGGAATCTTCCCGGCGTCCAATGCGGAACAGTCCACTTCGATGGAACCCTGGCCGGACTTGGCCGCATACTTCAACAACCATCCCGTGGACTCGCCGCCGATGCCGACCATGCCATCCTGAAGCTTACCGTCGAGGACGACCTCCGCGCCTTCCCTGATGACCGGTTCCTTGCCCGGAGCCGGCTTGGCTTCTTCGGCAGCCATCACGGTCGCGTCTGCGGTAACGGTTGGGTGGACCGGACCGGATTGGGCGTCCCGGACTCCGGCGGCGAAAGAACCGGGCGGCACCAAGCCTACCGTTGTTATCGCCAGGGTCAGGAGGAATGATGATTTGTTCGTGTTCATGTGTGTTGCCGGAAAGTGACAGGATAGGCGTGCCATCAGGCCGTGACAAGTTCCCGTTTGCCAGTTCCGTTGACAAGCCACTACAGGCATGACCCGCGGACTCCTCATCGCCGGATTCACCGCAGCCAAGGTGCCCGCCATCCAGCGCAACGCCAAAGGATCGTTACCTGAGGGCAATGCTGCATCAAGGAGTGCGACCGAACCCATCCTTCGCCGGGGTCCGCTGAGCCGTCCCCGCAGTGCCCGTCCGGTGATTCGCCCGGCTTGAACTCACTGGCGTTGATGCAGGCCATCCAAGTCGCTGGTTATCGATGTCCTCACGGCAGAACCGCGAACACGCCTTTGGCGGCTTTTAGCGATATCTTCTGGTTCCTGGCATAAGCCGCACCTGCCGCCGCGCGGATTTCCTCGAACGATCCTGGTTTCGCCCAGACCGGCAACGCATCCCGCAGGATGAACGCTCCCGGATACATCAACTGGGTCGTCAACATCACCGGACGCACCCCCAGCTTGGCCAGCCGGTCCTTGAAGTAACTTTCGCTCATGCAGCACAGGATGATCGCGTCACAAGCTTTCTCCGCCTTTGCCGCGGGCGGATCCACCGGCCCATCCATCAGGACATTGTGTCCGATATAGGCGCAGAGATCATGGTTGCCGGACACCAGCGCCGATTCGAAAGCAGCCAGACATGCCTTGATTTCCGATCCGCGCCATGCCTCGGCCGTCACTTCGACCGTACCCGCATCGTTCAGATAGACCACCCGTTCGAAAATCCGCTTGTCATCGGGAATCTCCTTCTTCTTCAGCTTCCACGCCTTGCTCGTCCTGAAGCATCCGCCAAACCCTTCGGTGCAACCCCAATACAAATTGGACTCAGGTTGATCGCCGTCTCCGATCGCCTTGGGCACCGGCTGGATACCCTGGCTCGCATTGTCACAGAGTGCCACAAAAACCGCGACCTTCTTCGGCGCGGCCCATGCGGAATGAACCAAAAGCAGGAACATGATCAACCAGCGCATGCCTATGACTAAACCGCATCCATGCCACCCGCAATAACATTCGCGGCCTGTAGCAACCGCGGTGCGTCCCCGGTCCACATTTCGTCATTCGCGGCAGCGGTCGGGGTGCGCTCCGCAACCCACCAGCGATGGTGGTCATAGTAGGCGGCGAGCCAACGGGCATACAACAGCCTGAGCACCGGGCGCGCGGCGATCGGGGCACCGGGGATTTCGTCAGCGAGGCCGGTGATTGCCAACAATGCGTCGCTGTTTGTCTTCCGTTCGAGCGAGAACCGCATGGCCATGGCCTTGGCGCCCTCGCCCCACGCCCCGGCGGTGAAGGCGGCGGATTCGAGCGGTTTGAGCAGGCCGATGGCGGTTTTCGGTTGGTCGTTGTGGATGGCCTGCGCGACTTGTTGCCACTCCGCATCGCGCGGCGTGGCATGCAACAACGCGCTGGTGCTGGCGCATAGAAGGAGGAAAACGAGTTTGCGCGACATAGCTGTAACCCATGCTTTAACGATTTTCACATCGCCTGACAAGGTGGAATTGTTGACAGACGGAATCGTCTTGGCGGCGGTTTAGGACCGTCGTGCCGGGTGGGGCGATTGACGAAGCGGCTTTCACTCGCAGCGACACTCATGGAGTGTCGTTGCAGGGCGCTCATGCGCTTTCCACGATTCCCCGGTTGGCTGCTGAGGAGCGCTGTTGGAATGCCCGATAGATATGGAGTTTGTCATAGGTGATGTGTCCGCCAAGCGCCTCGTGAAGTGGACCGAGACGGTCGAATCCGCATTCGGCGGCGGCGCTGGCGATGAGTTGCTCCTCATCCTGGGTATAGAAATCGCGCGGATCGGCCATGAGATCGCCGCTGACGATGGCCATCGCGAAATGCTGGGCGATGGTGCCGCGTGACAGGCTGCGGAGGGTGGCGACCTCGTCGATCGATTTGCCGGTGTGGAGCAGGCGCAGGGTTTCCATGGCGGACGGGTTGAGCGCTCCCTCGCTTTTCATTTTCGGTGCCGGCCGCGGTGCCGCCTCATCCGCTGCGAATGGCAGCGGCGCGCGGGTTGCCAGCCAGGATTCGATCTCCCGCATGAAGGGCTTGCCAAAATCCGTTAGTTTCCGGACACCGACGCCGGGGATGGCGAGGAAATCATGGTCACGGCGCGGATAGCGGCGCGCCATGTGACGCAAACTGGTATCTCCGAAGACGACGTATGGCGGCACGCCGAGTTCGTCGGCCAGGCGTTTGCGCAGGGCACGGAGTTCGGCGAACAGGCCATCGTCGCACGGGATATTGCCGGCCCGTGAGAGTTTGGCGGCATTCGCCTGATAGGGCACGCGGGTGAGCACGATGGGCGTGCGTTTTGCCAAGGCCTCGCGCCCGCTGTTAGACAAACCGAGTGTCTGATAGCTGTCATGACTGGCATCGATATATCCGAGGCGGATGAGTTGCCGGCCGAGCGCCGCCCATTCCTCGCGCGGGGTGTCCTTGCCAATGCCGTAGGTGCTGAGTTGTTCGTGTCCCCAGTTGCGGATCTTCTCGGTGTTGGCGCCGGCGAGCACTTCGACGACGTGATTGAGGCCGGTGCTGAAGCCGCTTTTCTGTTGGATGCGCACCACACAACTGAGGAGTTTCTGCGCCTGGGTGGTGGCGTCCCATGGTTCGCGCGGTTGCAGGCAGACGTCGCAACCACCGCAGTTGTCGCCGGGCCAGCGCTCACCGAAGTAATCGAGCAACGCGGCGCGGCGACACTCGGTGCCCTCGGCGAAGTCGGCCATCTGGCGCATCTGGCGCGCGGCGATGTCGGCTGCCTTGGCGTCGGTCATGTCATCGAGGAACTTCAGGTTGCGTATCAGGTCGCCGCGCGAAAACAACAACACGCACTCGGCCGGCAACCCGTCGCGGCCGGCGCGACCGGTTTCCTGATAGTATCCCTCGATGTTCTTCGGCAGGTCGGCGTGAATGACATAGCGCACATCCGGTTTGTCGATGCCCATGCCAAAGGCGATGGTGGCGCAAACCACGCGGGCCTCGTCGCGGATGAAGGCATCCTGGTTGGCGACGCGTTCGGCGGGTTGCAGGCCGGCGTGATAGGCGACCGCCTTGATGCCCTCGGCGGCGAGCGCCGCGGCAAGGGCTTCGGCGGATTTGCGCGACTGCACATAGACGATGCCCGCCTCGTCAGGCCGTTCGCGGATGAACTCGTAGGTTTGGCGGATCGCCTTGTTTTTCGGCAGAATGGTATAACTCAGGTTGGGGCGGTTGAAACTGGCGAGAAACACCTCCGGTTGCCGCAGGCGGAGTTGTTGCACGATGTCGCCGCGAACCAGTTCGGTGGCGGTTGCTGTTAGAGCGAGCAGCGGCACGGCGGGCAGGATCTCGCGCAGGCGGGCGAGTTGCCGGTATTCCGGGCGGAAGTCATGGCCCCACTCGCTGATGCAGTGGGCTTCGTCCACGGCGATGAGATTCACATTCCATTGCAGCAGGTCCTGAATGAAACTGTCGGTCATGACGCGCTCGGGCGCGGCATAGAGCAAGTGGTATTCGCCGCGGGTGAGCGCGTCGCGGCGGATGCGGGCTTCCGCGCCGAGGATCGAGGAGTTCAGCAGGGTGGCCGGCACGCCGCTGGCGGTGAGCGCGTCCACCTGGTCTTTCATCAGCGCGATGAGCGGGGAAACCACCAGCGTGAGCCCGTCACGGGCGAGGGCGGGAAGCTGGAAACACAGCGATTTGCCCGCCCCGGTCGGCAGGATCGCCAACACATCGCGCCCAGCCAGCGTCGATTCCATGATCTCGCGTTGCAGCGGACGGAAGCTGTCATAGCCGAAGTATTGTTTGAGCAGTGGTGCCAGCGAATCAGGCATGGGGCATTTCTTAGACGAATTCAGCGACTCCGGCAAGCCTCTCCCGCCGGATGCTTGTAGCGGCGGTCTGTGATAGCGGCAGCCAGGGTGCGTTCGCGACCGACATGGACACAACCGTCGCCAACAAGGACGTTGACCTGCTATACCGCGGCACCTGGGCGACCGCGGGTGATATGCGATTCCCCGGCGGACGGGTGAGCGACACGGGATATCATGTCACGAGCCATGAGGTCGTCAACGCCTGGCGTACCCCTGGCGGATTTGTGGCCGTGGACGTGTCCGAAGTTCAGACATCCTGAGCTAGACATTGAATTGGCGATGAATTGCGGAAAATGACTTGGCACTTCATTGATGGCTTGGTTGGGATTCAACGAAACGCAGAGGCGCTGAGGTCGCAGAGGGATTCGCGGAGATTTTTGATGGAGATTGCCACCGGGGGGCAGTCCCCAGGAGGGTTTTAGGATCCCCGAAAGAAACTCTGCGATTTCCTCCGCGACCTCCGCGCCTCCGCGTTTCGATGACTTTGTGATTTTCTGAACGTCAAAATGTGCCAAATCATTTTCCACCGAGTTCAGGAACTGTGAATATCGGCGGCGGCGAGAAGATCCCGGGACCAGGGCGCTTCGCCTATGGCTCGCTATCCTGGAAATTCTGAGATTCGGCTTGCCCTGTACCAATTCCCTGGACCCAAACCACGCAGAAACCGCAACCACAAGCCATGACTTCCTATTGCTATGCTCTGCCGGCCCGTTGGGCCGTTAGCCCTGCGCATCCTTCGCATCCGTCGTTTCCGTCGTTTCCGTCGTTTCCGTCGTTTCCGTCGTTTCCGTCGTTTCATTCGCGTTCGTCAGGGCAGTCGGTATCTTCACTTCAGTCGATACCGCTGGTTCCGCAGGTTCCTTCACCTCCGTCGGATCTTGCGCTTTCATCGCGCGTTGCGTGCCCATGGCGCCCATGGCGCCCATGGCGCCGGCCAACAGACAGATGAAGACGGCGAGCCATGCGAAGTTGGCGTGAGAGCGTTTGAGTTTGAGTTCGATGGCCATCGGGCGCTGGCCGTCCACCTGCACGCTGCGGGTGAAGCTGAGCACGGTGCCGCGTTCAGGCAGGGTGACATCGAGGGTGGCGGGCGCGGGTTCGGCAGCGAGTTGTTGGGTGACGATCCGGTTAGCGATCTCCTTGAGGGTGGTGTTTTCGTCGGCGGTGTTGCCTTCGAAGAAACGGTCGAATTGTTTCGGATCATAGTTATAGGATCCGCGCAACACCGGGTTGACCTCGGCCGCCCGGTTGAGTTGCGGGTTTTCGGCCTGCTGCGGCGCGGCGGTCTGGTTGTCAATCACCAGCTTCTGGCGGCGCGTGTTGAGGCCGAGCACCGCCTGCTGGGTCTTGAGCTGGCGCAGTTGGACGCGGGCGTCCTCGCCGGAGGCCGCGTCGAGTTGGCCATTGCGCACCGCGTTGCCCAGCGCCTGGCCGGCTTTCTCCTGGTCGCCCGCTTCGAGCCAGGCGTTGGCCTGGTCTAACAGGGCAACCGCGTTTTTGGTATCGCTGGCGCGTTTGCCGCGCACGAACGACTGATAGTCCTCGAGCCGGAACGAGCCGAGGGCCGATTGTTGTTTCAGGTCGAAATCGCCGCCGTGGCTGGCGAGTTTCCACCCTTCGGGCACGAGCACCCGCCAGGTCAGGTTTTCCATCGGCACATCGAGCACCGGTCCTTCGAGCCGTTCGCCATGGGCGAGCGACGCGGAATAGACAAAGCGCACGACGGTCGGCTTGCCGACCTCCGGCGATGGAAACACATAGAACAACCAATCGTTTTTCTCGCGCACCAGGGTGGCACCCTCATCGTTTACGAACACGTTGAACAAGTTCGCCTTGTCCGGAAGTTTGAGCCGCAACGTGACCTTGTCGATCACCTGCATTCTCATGCGTACAGCCGTTAGAGCATCTCCATCGGGCGAGAGCAAAGTGGTGAGCGAGCCATCGGCAACCCGCAGTTTGCGCAACTCGGCGAGCTTGTGGCGTTTCAAAACCACGGGCAGCGGTCCTTCGGGATCGGCCACGGTGAAAGCCATGGTCGGTGCCACCGATCCGGCGACCCGGCCGAGCGTCGATTGCACCACCGCCCAATCCGTGCGTTGCCATCCGCGCGGCAGAGTGCCAGCTTCGAGTTCCAGCCGGCCGCCAGCCCTCACCGCGACATAATACTTGAGTCCCCGCACGTTTTCCAACACCACCGGCACCAACGACTCGCCGCCGGTCTCGGCGCTCGGCCGCTCGTATTCCAATTGCACATCGGTCTCACCCGCCAACCCGCGTTGGAAGCGGATTTCGTACATGCCGTTCTGGCCTTCCACGGGGATCAGGCCCGCCACGGCGGAGCCGGTGGCGCGCACGGTGGCGGCCGCAGTGGGATCGAGTCCGGGAATGCTCACCCGCTGGGATTTGACCGCGGCGTTTTCTATCCGATAGCCGATATGCACCCGCGACAGCAGTTGGCCTTCGCGGATCGTGGCGTCGTGGAAAACCTTGGCCGTCACCCACGGGTTGAGGCGGCTGATAGATAAACCGAGCGCCCAATCGCCCTGCAACAAGCGATAGGCCAGCGCACCCGGGCGGGCCGCCGCGCGGGCGGAATCCTTGGGTCCGTTGGCCAGCTCGCGGGGTTCCATCTGCGAGACATTCTTGCGATCCACCGCACTCACCTGCAACCCGCGCTCGGGCACCACGGTGAGCACGCCGGTTTCGCGCGACGCATCCCGCAAACTCAGCCGCGGCACCTGCCAGTTTTTCTGGTCGCCGGTCGGGCGGCCGGTCAGGGTCAGACTGAAATCGCGGCGGCCCATGGTTTTTCCTGATAGGTGGAAGGTGACGACCCGCTTGCCGCCCACCATGTCCTCGCTCCAATGGCTCAAGCCCTCGCCGGTCGCGCTTTCGATTTCCAATCCCTCCGGCACGTTGAGATCCAAGCGGAACACTCCCGAGCGGGTGATGGTGACTGTGAGATCGGTGGCGATCACCAAGCGGTCATCACCCAACGAAACGAGCTGCCATGACTCGGCGCGCAGTTCGGGTGCCACCGCAGTGACCTTGAGTTTGGCTTTGGCCGCGCCCGCGCCGTAGCGGAACACATGTTGCAGCAAGGCCAGCGGTTGGCCGTCCTTGTTATGTGGCAACAGGTTGCCGTTGAAGTCCTCGGGATTGACCCGCGAGAGGCCGTCCACGTCCACCGATTCCGGTTGCACATCCTCGCCGAAGGCGATGCCTAACAACCCTACCTCACCTGCGGTCCCATCGACCCGTAATGGTTCGAGATCCATCTCCATCGGCAAGGTTCCGGCACCGCGCTGGGTTTCTATAGTATAACTGAACGCCTGGTTTTGCGCGGGTTCCACGGGTATGCGGAGTTCGCGTTTGGCGGGATCGAAGCGCCATGCGCCCACCGGGCCATCCACCACATCGCTGACGGTGAAACCCGTTGGCACTTTCATGGTGAGGGAGGTCACCCGGCCCTGCGCCGGACGGATAGTGACCAGATGCCGGCCGTTGATCACTCCCGGACCCGGCAGGAAAAGATTGGTGACTTCCGCGAAAAACCTTGTTGCCTCGGTGCCGGCATCCCGTTGTTTCGGCCGCACCTGGATCTTCACGGGATCCGCCGGTCCCAGCGACAACAACGCCCCGCTTTGCTCGGCTGTTAGACCGGCCAGCACCTGGGTTTTGGCGGCATCGGGCGAGAAGAACTCCCAGCCGCCCTGATTCCAGCGCACGCTCACCCGCCGCATTGCAGCCGGGCCGCCCGGCAGATTCCAGCCTTTCAAGGGATCGGCCAACGGCATCTCAAATTGCGCCTTACCTGTCAAGCGACCGGTGGTTTCGGCGATCATGATATATGCATTGCCGTTATCCAGGCGCATCTTTGTGACCCGCAGGCCGGTACCCTCAAAGTGACTGAGCACGGCCGGTTCACGCAGTAACAGAAACCGCTCACCCGCCTCGCCGCGCAGTGTGACATCCACCGATCCATAGAGCCGGCCATCGCGGATTTGCCAGTCATGGATCATCGATTCCGCGGGTTTCAGCGTAGGGATTTCCGCGGCACGCAGATCCCACGGTGCCATAACCACCAGCATCACGGCCGCCGCCGCCACCGCTTCCGCCGCTTTCGGTTTGCGCAAGCTTCTCACATCCTGCCAGATCCGCGGCAGCCACCAGAACAATCCGCTCATGGCCACTGCCCCGAAGAACAACGGCGTTCCACCGCGGATGGATAGAAACGCGGCCACCACCAGCACCAACCCGCATCCCAAGCGCCAACGGTCGGCACGAACCAAGCCCCACACCGCCACCGCCGTGCCCAGCGCGAATCCCAGCCAGACACCCCAACCGGTGCGGGCCGCCCAATCCGGGACATTGCCCAGTTCGATGGAAACCTCGCCATTGGCGGCTACCACCGGCGCGGCATATTCCAATACTTTCGAGCCGCCGTTGAATCTCACTGCGGAATGGCATGCCAATCCCGTGGCCAACACCACGAAACCCAAACCACAGACGAGGGAGAGCACTCTTCTAACACCCATTGGGCCGCCCACTGCAGTCAGTTTAGCAGGAGGACAGGCGCGTTCGGCGAGCTCAGCCGAGCCGTCCCGCCTGTTTTGGCCGACGGGCTTCCCGCCTGTCGTTTCATCTACGGACAGGCGGGACGCGCTGTCTGCCCTCACAGGCTGGAAGCCTGTTCTCCTATCAACAAGCGCTGACCTGACAGTATGGATCGGGCAGCCTGTTCCCAACCCCAAGGCGGCAGCCCCGGCTAACAAAAGCAGCGCGGCACCGCGGCGGTGTCTAGCCAACCATTCCCAACCGTTTTCGGCGAGCACCGGTTTCACCAGGTCGGCGGTGCCGCCGCGCGGTACGAGCTGGCGGCCTTCATCGCCGGTGACCGTCCATTGGCCGATGACGATCGGCGCGTCCAACTTCGGTGCCGCCAAGCGCGGGCTGCCCGGTTTTTCAGCGCGGGCACCGTAGCGCAATGATATCTCCACCGCCTGGTTGGGATCCTGCCGCGATGGCAATGGCACCAAGGTGACACCGCCGTCGGCGCGGGCGTTGACCGCCTCGCCATCAACCTTGGCCTCCCATAACACCGAGCCTAACGGAAACTCCATGCGCAACGCACTGCGACCGCGCGATTTTACGAAAATCCTCGCATCCGTCACCCACTGGCCGTCACGCGACACATGACTCGTGAGTTTCTGGAAATCCACCACCTGGCTGGCGGTATCGCCGGGCTTGAACCAGTTGATGGTCATGCTGATTTTGAAATCACGGGCGGTGTATTGCCATGCACCCAGAGTGGGCGCGCTGCTCAGCAGGCGGAACTCTGCGGGCAACTCGCTGGAATCGATTCCTAACAAATTGCCTTCGGCGACGGGTGGCTCCTGGTTCACCTGCAACGGGCTGACCACATGGACGAATCCGCGTTCGCCCTGCACGCCTAACGGACGCACCTCGCCGGGTGACAATTTGCCGCCGCGCGGGTTCATCGGTTGTTCGAAGGATAACAGAAGCGTGCCTGCGCCGAGCACCGGTCGTGACAGCGGCACGATCACTGTGTTGCCGTCGCGCCGCCAATCGCGGCCCACGCTCTGGCCGGTGACGTCGATGTTGCCGATTTCCTCGGGCACCGAGATGCGCCATTCGGTCGCCGGCGCACCGACGACGAAGAAGTTCATCAGGACGCTGCCATACACCGCGCCGGCCTTGAGGGAATACAGGTGGAACACATCGGCCTGGATGCTTTGTCCGAGCGCTTCCACTGCGAGTCCCACCGTCCACGTATCCTCGCGCAAGCGGAACGCCTGTTGCAGGCCTGTGGTCTTTTTCGGGAAAAACGTGACCGGGACATCGGCGACA
>Ga0118677_10007925_pt1 | contig 17306 bp, 15 predicted proteins | sample AliMusrvi5mmetaG_FD_86154 | JGI IMG/M metagenome (GOLD analysis project Ga0118677, IMG submission 86154) | reverse complement strand
GTCAAACTGCAGCGCATTGAGCGCGAAATCGGCGACGCGCCAAGTATTGGCCATGTGGACCGGGTCTTTGGCAAAGAGCGACCGAAAGGCATGCTGCGGAAGAGGAGACGCGGTGCCAGCAAACATGGCAATGGCGACACGAAGAAACAAAAGCTGGTGATCATGACGTGGTCGCTGGTATTCGCAGCCGTCGTGGTGGGCATTGTCATCGTTCTGATGGCTCTGCGGCTGCATTCGTCGTCTCGCGAAAAAATCGCGGGAATGCCGACGTCCGAAAGCCCCGGAAACGACCTGCAGGAGGATTCCCGCCTGGGCGGCACGGGATCGGGGAAAGGCGAGATTTCCGAAGACGACAAGCGGGTGGTGTCCCGCTTTCCGTCGCCCTCGAAGGATGTCGCCTTGAGTTTGGTGAAACGTGCGATGCTGATCCGCGATCCCTCTCAGGTGGAGGAATCATTCCGCGTTGGTTCGGCGACCCCTGCGGAAGTCGCCGGATTTCTGAAAGATATGGCCGTGACGGATGGACCAATCAAGGGTTACGACTGGCGCAGTAGCATGGATGCGAACGGGTTGCTGCTCGACGGGGTGCTTGTCACCACCAAGATCGGGGACAAGCAGCGCAACCGGTTGGCATTGCTGACACCCGATGACAAGGGAACGTGGCGGGTTGATTTCGAGGCCTTCGCCCGAACCGTGACTCCCTCATGGAACGAAATCCTATCCGGCGGTGCCGGCAAGGGCATCGTGCGGATCCTGTTCGTGAAGGACAATTATTACAACGGTCCGTTTGGAGATGAATCGCAGTGGACTTGCTTCCGCCTGGGCTCCCCCGATCTCAACGACGATATTCTGGGATACTGCCCGACCCACTCGCCGCAGGCCGCCGCCTTGGAGTTGATCCTGGCGAACGCGCCCAGCAGATCCAAGCGCAAGAGCCCAGTGCGGGCGGTTCTGGAAATCCAACGGACCAAGGGCGCGGAAGCACGCCAGTTCGAGATTACCCGGGTGCTTGCCGAAGACTGGGTGCGCTCCGCCGATCCCTTCGATCAATAAAATCCGCGAGTGACCCGATCAACAAAAGAAACCGCCGCCAGCGGATGCCGGCGGCGGTTTGTCGAAATCCTTGAAACGGACGGCTTTAGGCCTTCCGGCGGCGCAGCACCAGTGCCAGACCGCCCAAGCCGAGTAGCGCCGAGGTGGCGGGTTCGGGAATCGTGTAGTTGTACTGCACGCTCCACTCCACGGTGGCCGATCCCGTGATAGTATCCACGTCACCGATGGTGGGTCCGGACTTGGCCCAGTTGGGATTGTAAACGATCTCCATATTGAGCACCTTTGTCACGCCGTCGCCCTTGAACGCTGACAGGTCGTAACTATCCTTGTTGTAGTCGTTGGAATTCAAGCCCGGCGCACCGGCGACCGGGTTGCTCGTGAAAGGCACCACATAATCGGTACCCGCATACGTCGGCACCGAGAAGATGTTCTGCGTCATGGTCATGTCTTTGTTCACCCCTATTCCGAGCGCGGAGTTCCAGAACAGAACGCTGATTTTGCCGGGGCTATCGGGAGTGAGATCGACTGTCCAAGTGGTCGGATCGTGGAGGTTCTCGAATTTGGTGAAGTTCGATGTGCCATCGACACCCAGCGACAGGGTGACCGAATTGAGAGTGCCCAACGAGGTGTCGAACGTGTTGATCATGCCGGTCAGGCTGAGATTGCCCAAGGCATTCGTCGTGCCGGAATTGGTTTGGAAGACGATCGCGGCTTGTGAGTACGTGGCGAAGCACGATGCCAAGCCAATGAGGAGGATCCTTGATTTCATGGTGAATTCAGTGATTTGTGGATTCTTGATTGAGTGGAGATTGTGGATTGAGTGGACTGATGCGGGATTCGGAGAACGCGAGGGAAAAGGCTTTCGGAATCCTGAACCTTTATCGGTCGCGACATGCGCCCACTCATGGCGAATGGTTGACACGCGCTTCTTATCGCGCGATTCATCCAGTTGTGTCAACACCAAAGTTAGAAATTTTTTTTTTTTGTGTGAGGCCGGCTTGCGTTCCGGCGGACGCGGGGAAATGCGGTCGGCGAGGGCGGAAATCTGCCGCAAAACGCAGCACCGCAACCGCATGTCCACCCGGGAAATATCCCTCAAATGCCAGCGCGTGGCCCGCATCGCGCTCAACCCTGGAAGGAACCACCTACGGCTATGCTTCATACTCAGTTACTTGATTGATAACCTGGAATAACGGATATATATTTCCTCAGTGGCATGGGGGATTGCGTTTCCGAAAAAATTTGCGAGAGTGACATTGTGACACGAAGTTCAGCTACCCTGATTCGGACCCTCGCGATTTGCGCCGTGGCGGTTTTGGCGGGCGATTGCGCTCCCAAGTACACGACCGTGGTTTATCGGAAGGAGCCGAAGGGCGGTGGGGTGATGGACGACGCGTTCGGTTACCGGAAGTGGATTGTGCCGAACTCCAAGCCGGACATTGTGCTGATCGGAATTCACGGGTTTTGCGGGGCGTCCAGCGATTACAACAACCTCGGGAACTATCTGATGGAACACCAACCGCGGACGGGACTCTATGCCTATGAGGTGCGCGGCCAGGGCAGCGATCCGCTCCGCGAACGCCGCGGCGACATCGGCGACCCCCAGGATTGGTACCGCGATTTGTTCGCATTCACCCAGCTGGTCCAGGAACGGCATCCGGATGCGAAGGTTGTCTGGTTCGGCGAGAGCATGGGGGCGCTGATCGCGGCTCACGCGTGGCGGGTCTCGCCGTCCGACGACCCGCCCTGCGCCGCGCTCGTGCTGTCGTCGCCGATCGTGCGCTTCCGGGACGACATTCCGGCCTGGACGCCGGCCTTGGTGGAGGTGGCGGCGACGGCTCTGCCGAATGCGCGCATTTCGCTTGAGACGTTGGCGGGCGGGCGGGACGTCCAAATGACCCCGACGTCCCACCACAACGAACAGGCGAAAAAGAACTCCTATCACGTCGAGGAATACACGCTGCGCCTGATCGGGGCATTGAGCCGCCTGATCGCGAGCATGAACGACTGTGCGACGACGTTCCGCTCGCCGGTGCTGGTATTGCATGGTGGCAAGGACTTTTTCAACAGCGATCCGGACGTGCGCGGTTTTGTCGCCCGCGTTCCAGCGGGCCGATCCATCACCTACAGGAATTATCCCGACGCCTATCACCTGCTGATGTACGATGCGAAACGAGAGGCGATTTTCGGGGATATTGCACGCTGGTTGAACCGCTTGCGGGTGAAGCGGCTGAAAAATTAATTCGGTGAATCGGCAGGATTCGACTTGACGGGTGGGATTTGGCGGCCATTCTTCGCGCCCCGCAACACCACCAATTCTGATCATGGCACGTATTTGCAGCATTCGAGGAACCCAAGTCCGCTCCGGCGGCAGAATCCACCGATCCGGTTTGGCCAAGAAAAAGGGCGGGATCGGTCGTCACGTCACCAAGACGGTGCTGCGCACCGTGGCCCCGAACCTTCAGGTCAAACGCATCTGGGTTTCCGAGCTGGGCCGCTTCGTGCGCCTCAAGCTGAGTTGCCGGGCGCTCAAGACCATGAACAAGAACGGCGCCTTCGTGACCCTCAAGAAGGCCGGACTGCTCTGAGGCCATCTTGCAAAATTAAAGCCACCTGTTGGCCAGGTGAACGGAGGGGCTAGTGGCCAGGGGTCAGGGGCTAGCGAAGAATTTGCTGCTCTTTTCTAGCCCCTGGCCCCTAGCCCCTGATCCCTCGGTTTTCATAGAGTCACTTCATTTGTTGGAAGTACTCTGAGGCCATCAAGCGCCCATGCACGGCACCAGTACGCCGTCGCTCATGCCGTGGATTTTTTTCTTATCGGCCGGGACAATGGTGGCGAGGCATCCGCCGAAGGTGGTGACGCCCGCATCATCGGTGAAATAATACGGGCACAAGCGGACCCGACCGCTCATCATTTCCACCGATCCGTCGTCGCGGAAAACCGGGTGGGTGATCCGGCGGCCTTCGCGAAATTCCTGGAGAATCCACGGTTGTGAGGTGGCCTGAGCGAGTGCGGATTGCAGCCGGTCCGCCCACTCGGATGCGGGCATGTCATGGCCGATGAAGACGCCGCGAGAACCCCAGGCCGTTTCGTGGAAACCGCTGACCTTAAGGGCCAAGTGGCGGTCTTTCTGACTGAGCTCGGCGACTTCCTGCCACGAGTGGGCGTTGAGCCGGGGCAGGGCCGCATGGGGTGGCAGCGGCGTGGGATCGAGCACCCAACCGAACGGCACCAATCCGCGGAGGCGCTTGAGATGGTTGCCACGCAGACTGTGTTGCCAGATTTTCCCGAGGGCGGGCGACCACAGCAGGGCCAGCCACAACTTGTCCTCCAGATGCGGCTTGAACGGTGGCGTGATCCGGATCCCGCCGGTCACGGCAGCCTCGGCCAGCTCATTCACACATCGAATGGAGCGCCAATCGAACAACTCGAAGAACCGATAGAGCGCCCGTCCGTCGGGTTGATAGGTTTCGGCAGCGGCCACGTCCCAGGCGGGGCCGAGTTCGCCGGTGAGCCAGTCCATTTCCGGCCGGTAGTCCGACGATTCGCGGGAAACGACGACGGTGCCGCCGGCAGGCAGCAAGGACCTGAAGCCCTCGATCATTCCCCCGGGGCCGCCGAGCACCTCGAATCCGGCTTTGGCGTAGGTTTTCGCCATCCACGCCGCCACGCCGATGCCGCCGGGCACGCTGTCCAATTCCGTTAGGGCGAATCCGTTGTCGGTGAGGATCAGATCCGGTCGGATCACCCGGGGCAATTGCCCGGCGGTCGCGGGATCCCGCTGGATGCGGACCAGCCACTCGGGTTTTCCCGAATCCAGCAAATCCGCCACCCATCCGGGCAGGCGGCCCGTCGCGCTGCGCCGGTAAATCGTGTCGCAGGCATGCTGGAATTGGGCCAAGGGATGGCCGAGTTCCAGCACCTCGCTGGTTTCGGCGGCACTCAGTTGCAGGGGTTCGGGCGACCAGCGCCACGCGCCGCCGCCGAACAACCCGCCCGCAGGCAACGCATCGCGCAATTCGGAAAGACTCAAACCCATGCCCAGCCAATTTCCACGCGCCAAGCCGACTTGCCAAGCGGCAATCTTCGGGAAACGGATTCCCGGACTTGCGGGACCGGCATGAATGCGTTTCGTTTTCCACCAGAAAACCATGCCGGAACCCCTGACTTACCGCTGCCCGTTCTGCGACCATGAAGTACGGGTCGGTCAATCGTGCCCCGGTTGCGCCACAAAAAAAACCGTTCCCCGCCGGGTTGAAACATCCTGGGAGCAGGATCATTCCGCCGACGGACTTGACCTGCCGGACGAGGATTTCGATTACGACGCATTCGTGGCCCGCGAGTTCGGCGGTGCTCCCCATCGCCGGATCGGCGTGAAATGGTACTGGTGGTTGTTAGGCGTGGTGGCCATTGCCGCGATGCTCGCCGGCTGGGTCTTGCGGTAGTCGTGACGGCTGGCGGGACGCCACCCACCTTGGCGCATCACCCGCCATCGGCGGATGGTGGCGCGACCCGGCGGATGATATGTTCAAACACAAACCATTGGTTCCAATTGCGGTGCAGGATGTCAGCCATCACCGGAATCCACAAACCGGCGAGTTCCTTCCGGGACATTTTGCTCTGTCCGGTAAAGAAAGGTTTGGCCAGATCAATGCGGTAACGGCAAACCCCGGATCGGATCACCTGGATGGGATAACACGGCACGCAGGCGGTTTCCGCCAACACAAACGGCCCGAGCGGAATGGTATAACTCACACCCTCATGAACCACCGCCAACGGTGAGACATCCATGACCACGCGGTCCCCTTGCACGGCGACAATCTCCCCGGCCAACAACAGCCGGCAGAGGTCGATGCCAAGGTGGCCTCCAGGGGTGTTGTAATGGAAGCGCAGCAACGGTTGCTCGCTGCTGGCTGCATACAATTCCTCCATGCGGAGTTCGTCGAGCGACTGGCTGCGTTCCGGCACCCGGACCGTGTGCAACGGCCGACCGAGTTTTTCCGCCAACAGCGAGGATCCCACATCATAGTTGCCCGAGTGAACCGTGAATACCAACACCCCGCCGGGTTCGTTTTTCATCTGTTCGAAAAACTCCATCCCATGCACGTCCCACTCGACCTGCCGGGAACAATGACGGTATAACAACCGGTCCAGATAGGTGAGCGCGAACTGCCGGAACACCTGATAGGCACCCAGCCAGCAACCCACCCTGCTCCACTCGGGAAACAGGGCCTTCAGATTGGCCCGCACGGCCCGCCCCTGGTCGCGGGCAAACAAATAGAAGATAAAGGCTATCGGACTGGTGGCATAGACACAAAAGGAGGTGGGAAACCGCTTCAGGATGAACACCATCAGCCGCGTCCATCTGGCATCATATAAACTGCCACCCTTGCGCGGGGGGGAGGACTGAACAGGTTCCGACATGGTCATTTGATCGGCTGCGGTTGAAAAGTGGCGGTTGAAGAAGAGTCGAGGTTTAGCCCTCATGCGGGATCAGGCGCAAGGTGCACGCCCGTTGGGTGAGGCCGGTGGTGGCGACTATGGCTTCCGCAGCGGTCCCGGCCCGCAAGGCGTGGCAGGCACCGACACATTGCCAGGCAGCCGCAGCACTCAGGCCATAACCCAAAACGCTTGCGGGGGAAACCCGGGGGCCACTCCAGTCAGGCCATGCCCGTAGCGTCGCGGCATCGGTCGCCGGATGGCCACAAAGGTCGTCCACCAACAGGGCGGACGGATCCAGCGGTCCCAGGGCCGCACGCGCCGCGGCGGCAGCCTGCGGGCGATGGGAAAACCGGTCAATCGGATGCTCGATGGCCAAGGACCGGATGCCGATGCCAGCCGTGCCGGGTTTGGCGGATTCGATGGCGAGACAGGCGGCACCTTCCGCAGCGGGCAGGCGCAGTTTCATCATTCCGACGGCATTGGCGGTGAGCCAGTCGTTTTCCTCGGTACCGACGACCAGACAAAGATCGAGGTGACCACGGTCCAGCCACAGCGCCGCGATGTCGATGGCGGCCAGGAATTGAGCGGAATCGCCGACCAGTGACTGGCATGGTCCGGTGATGCCAAGGAAGGCGGCCAAGTGACTGGCAGGAGCGTTGAACACGGTTTCCGGAAACAGAATGGGACTGGCCGTGCCCGGATTCTCCAGCACTTCACCAAAAAACCTCCCGCAATACGACACACCACCATTGAGCAGGGTATAAATCAAACCGATCCGCAACGCGCCAGCCCGCACTGCCGCGATCCGCTCGGGACCCAACGCTTCCAGCGCGGCGGCAGCCGCAAACAACGTCGCCGGTGTGGCCCGGCGCATCCGCGGATGGCTGGCCAACGCGCGGTCGGGCACCGGTCGCGGCACGGCACGGACCCGCAACGGGAGCAAGGAATCGGCAGCGGAACCCGGGGGTGCGATCAGGGAATCCGGCACCGGACACCGGGCCGCAAGGGCGGCCATAAGGGCGGCCACCCCCCAACCGGCCGGACTCACCGCTCCAATCCCCGTGATGATGAGCGAATCCGCCCCCCGAACCTGAAGCGACGGCCTCCGGCCCACCGAAGTCGGCAGATTGTCCCGCCGGTCACCCTCGCCGCGATGAAAGATCAGGCTGGCATTGGACCCGCCAAAACCAAAGGAATTGCTCAACACGGTGTGTAGTTCCGCCGCCCGGGGGCGGGTGACCAGATCAAAGGTGCAACACGGGTCGGGTTGCGTCACATGGGCGGTGGCCGGAAGAAAACCGTCGGTCAGCGCCATCAGGCAGATGGCGGCTTCCACCGCACCCGCCCCACCCAACAGATGGCCGATGGCCCCCTTGGTGCTGCTCACGGCGATACCGGCCGCGACATCCCCTCCCCAGGCGGCGATGGCTGCGGCCTCGGACGGATCATTGAGCGGCGTGCCGGTTCCGTGCGAGTTGATATACTGGATCTGCTGCGGTGTTAGCCCCGCTTCACGGCAGGCCATGCTCATGCTGCCCACGGCTGCCACCCCGGATGGGTTCGGTTGGGTCAGATGATGGCAATCGGTGGCCACGCCATAGCCGCTGACCGTGGCGAGGATTTTCGCGCCGCGGCCCACCGCATGGGACCGGCGCTCCATCACAAACACCGCCGCCCCCTCACCCAGTGCCAGTCCGTCACGCTGCGCGTCAAACGGTTTGGGCAACGTCCGGCTGAGCGCTTTCAGGGAATCGAATCCAGCGTAAACCAACTGGCACAGCGCGTCATACCCGCCCGCAACGACCATTTCGCAGTGCCCACGGCGGAGCAAATCATAGGCATGGCCCACCGCGTTGGCCCCCGAGGCACAGGCGTTGGAAATGACCGTGGTGGGCGCTCTCAAGGCAAAGGCCCGGGCCAACATGCCGGCTTGTTGAGGAATCAGATAGTTGAGGAACAACGCCACCTGGCCGCGCCGGGAGCCGCCGCGCCGGGTCGCCCGCCGGTAGTATTCCTCACCGTGCGCCATCGCCCCGGCCGACGTGCCGAGAACGATCTCCAAGGTGGCAGGGGCGGTGGCCGCCGTGAGTCCGGCCTGTTCGAGCGCCTCGCTTGCCGCATGCAGCAACAGCATTCCGCCGCGCTCCATGCGTCTTTGCTCGGCGGCACTGAGATGGTTGGCGGGCAAAGTCGCCGGCAGGACGACTTCCCCGGCGATCCGCGCCGCCTGCCGCGAAACATCGAACACGGTGACCGGCCCCAACGCCACCCGTCCGGCCAGGAATCCCGCCGCATTCGCCCGCCAGCCGTGACCCATGGCCGTGATCAGACCTACCCCGGTGAACACGACATCGTCGGCTGCGGGAGTTGGTTGGACGGTTGATGAACTGGAAACATCAGGCATGACGCGGGAAACTTGCTAGGAAAGCGGTCGGACGCGACGCAATCAGGAATCATCGGCATGATTTTTGAAAGAAGAAAGTTCACCTGAAGCCACAGCCGGGATCCGGCGTGCGATTAGATCGCCTCCCGATCCGGCGTGGAAAGCCATATTTTGGAAGAAATCCGCGATTGTCCTTGACTTGGCTCATTCTCGCCGTGCCACTCGGTTTTGCTTTTTTTAAAGAAAATCAAACGCACCATGCAAACCACACGTAATATCCGGACAGGGATCACCCGCACCAGAAACAATCTGAAATTCCTCGCCCTTGCCGCCGCGTTGATGACCGGCTGCGCGTCAGACCGCACCCCAACCAAGGCCGCTCCCAATCCTCAAGCATCTGCGGAAACCGGGGCGGGTTCCACGGACCATCAGAATGCCGCCAAACCATCGAAAATCAAGTTCGGCGAATTCAAGTCGGTGGAGTTGAAGGCAACAGAACTCAACCCCGGCGAGAATAACGAAGCCAATCAGGAGTCGGCGAAGACGATCGATGGGATATTGGTGGCGGATCTGAAGCGCATTTGGCCGAATCTTAAGGTCATTCCAAAAGGCAGGGAGTTTTCCAAGAGTGGCCAGCGGACCTTGCAGATTGCCCCCCGAATCACGCATATCAAAATTGTCAGCACCAGCGCCCGCGTCTGGGTCGGCATGTTGGCGGGCGGATCGGACATGGCAATGCAAGTCACCTACCGGGACAGTGCCTCCGGTGGAGTGATTGCTAACCCGGACTTCACCCAAGACAGCAGCGCTTGGACGGGCGCCTGGACCATGAGTGCCACCGACAAGCTGATTCGCGATGCAATTGTGCAATCCATCGTCAGCTACACCAAGGCAAACAAATAGCCAGCGGCCACGAGTCATGGTAGACGGCCACAATCACCAGCGGCCGTTCATCCCTTTTTTCCCGCCATGAACCGGCTGGCACCCAATCCCCTCTACGATCAATGGCTCGCCGTGGCGGCTGCCCGCTCCGGCGAACTTGCCGTGCGCGAATTGGCCAACGGCCGCGAGTGGTCGTTCGCGGCATTGCGCGATGTGGCGCATGTGGCCCCGCGAAGCCCTGCGGTGCTGCATGCGTCCACCCGCGGTTTCGGCTTGGTGGTCGATGTGCTGCGCGCCTGGCGCGATGGCGCGGTGTTGGCACCCGATGACGGCTCGGGCATGGTCCCCCCGCCGCAAGCGGCGCTGCGGCATGAGTTGTGCCACCTGAAGGTCACTTCCGGATCCACCGGGGTGCCGCGCTGGGTGGCGTTCCGCGCCGATCAACTGGCGGCGGATGCCGCGCAGATCGTGGCCACCATGGGATTGCGCGTGGAGTGGCCGAATCTGGGAGTGGTTTCCATGGCTCATTCCTATGGGTTCTCGAGTCTGGTGTTGCCACTGTTGCTGCATGGCGTCCCCCTTTGGTTGTTAGACAATCCGCTGCCCGAAAACCTGCGCGGCGTCCTGACGACCGACCACCCGCTCACCTTGCCCGCTGTGCCGGCATTGTGGCAGGCATGGCACCGCGTCGGTCTGGATTTCACGCCCATCCGGCTGGCCATCTCTGCGGGTGCCCCCTTGCCCGTGGCCCTCGAATCCGCCGTATTCGACCGCTGCGGCTTGAAGATCCACAATTTCTATGGCAGCAGCGAATGTGGCGGTATCGCCTATGATCGGACCGCTTCCCCACGCGAGCAAGCCACCCTCGCCGGCACCCCGATGACCGGCATGACGGTCACGCTCGACCCGGCGTCCGGCTGTCTGCGCATCCACTCCGCCGCCGTGGCCGAGGGCTATGTGAACACGGACCCAACGACGCCGGACGCTGCGGAAAGTCCCGGCAACGGCACCTGGCTGTCTCAGGATTTGGCCCGCCTCGAAGATCACGGTGCCGTACATCTGTTAGGCCGCGCGGGCGATCACATCAGCGTGGCCGGCCACAAAATCTCTCCGGCGGTCATTGAGGACATTCTGTTACGGATTCCCGGAGTCGGTGGTTGTGTGGTGTTCGGCGTGCCAAGTCCCAACGCGGTGCGCGTCGAAGAACTGGTGGCCTGCGTGAAACTCGAACCCGGCACCGAATTGAACACCCTCAAAAACGCTCTCGGCGATCTGCCATCCACTTATGTGCCCCGTCATTGGTGGTTGTGCGATGCGCTGCAGCCCGATGTCCGGGGCAAGGTCCCGCGCGGACGCTGGCGCCAGCAATGGCTCGAACAACAGGCGGAATCCTAACGGGCTATCCGCGCGATGACCGAGACAGCGCCCTCGACAAAGCCGCAGGATGCCTTCAAGGTCCCGGGCATGGATCATCAGACCGAACCATCCGTGTCGCCGGAACCGCCACTGCCCTGGGCACCCGCCCTGCTGCGGTGTTTCCTCCGCTACCCGGCACTCAAAACCCTCGGAATCTGCGCCTTCATGTGGGTTTTCTTCATCGCCTATTTCCATTTGCTGCGTAACCCGGCACATCCAGTGACCATCGTGCCGCTAACAGCATTGGACCGGCTGATCCCGTTTCAACCGCAGATGCTGGGGGCTTATCTGTCGCTATGGTTTTATATCGGCGTCGCACCCGGGATGCTGCCAACCCTGCGCGAACTCATCCACTACACCCTATGGATCGCCGGCCTGTGCCTGACCGGTCTGGCCTGCTTCTATGTTTGGCCGACCGCCGTGCCGCCGCTCGCGCAGGACGTCTCCGGCTATGCCGGGTTCACGATGCTCAAGGGAGTGGACTCGGCCGGCAACGCCTGCCCGTCGCTCCATGTGGCCACCGCGATGTTCACCGCAATCTGGGTGGACTATCTGCTGCGCCATGTGCGGGCACCGATTCTCCCGCGGCTGGCCAATGGCGCATGGTTCTCCGCCATTACCTATTCGACCCTGGCGACCAAGCAGCATGTGGTGTTCGACGCGCTGACCGGAACCTTGTTAGGCATCGGCTTCGCCCTGCTGTCGCTGCGGCACCTGCCGCGGCTTGCCAGCGTCCCGCCTTGTAGTGGCGGTCTGTGACCGTCGCTCGCTGGAGCCCATGGGAGCAACCCGTGCGATTTCAAATTTTCTAGCGATCGATGGGATTAGCCTAGAGAGGAAAATGGAAACCACGGATTACACGGATTTAACGGATTAAGAATGAGTTATGAATCATAGAAAATACACCTACAGGGTGACTGAGGATTATGATAGAACACAGTCATATTCTCCGTGAAATCCGCTAAAATCCGTGTAATCCGTGGTAAAATGAGCGGCCATGTTGGTTTTTCATTTTCCCTTTTAGGATTAGTACCTCACCCGCAGAAAGTGGACATCTTTGCGACGATTTTTTTGGAATAAGGGGCATGGAGGTCTCCTCCATGCACGTGAAGGGACGAGACGTCCCTTCCCCTTAGTTTGGTTCCGGCTTCGCCGGGTTGGTTTCTTCGCTCGCGTCTCTGGTCACCAGTTGTTTGAGCGGATTTCCGCCCTTGATCCGCCGCCAAAGCAGGATCGGCAAGCGCAGCAGAAACCCGCAACCCAGGCGGGTATGCATCCAGGTGAGCAGTGTGTTATCGCGGAAATAGCGGAACTGCGAAACCCCGCCCTCGGAAACCGTCAGATAGCGTACGGGTGTCGGCAACACGATGATCGGCACTCCGGCCCATGCGAGCCGCACCGCGATTTCGGGATCGAAATCGAAGCGGCGCGCCCATGAGGTTGAGGCGAAGGCGGCCAACAGCGCCGGCAGCGGATAGACGCGCATTCCGAACAGTGAATCGCCAAGTCCCCAACCCAGGGTTTCAAGCGCCGCAAGACTGTTAGAAACCTTGCGCCCCTGAATCCGCAGCGGCGGCGCTTCCGGCCCGAAGACCGGCATCCCGAAAACCGCCGCCCCGTCATGGGCCGCCGCGCGTTGGGCGAAGCGTGGAATATAATCCGCCGGATGTTGCCCATCCGCGTCCATGCTCAGGATATGGGTGAAACCTTCTGCCTGCGCCGCCCGTGCCCCGTGCAGCACCGCCGCGCCCTTGCCCTGATTGGCCGGCAATACCAGCACCCGCAGGCGGGATTGGCTGACGGCCAGTTCGGTGGCTGCCGCCGCGCTATCGTCGCTGCTGCCGTCAATGACGACCCACACATCCGGCCACTCGGCCAGTGCCGCTTGCACCGTGCGGGTGAGCAATCCGGCACCGCTGTTATAGGATGGGATCAGCACTAACAGTTTCATGCCAGGGAATCGAGGTAACAGGCCCGCAGCCGGGCGTTGAAATCATTCACGGATTCGTCAGCGCCGCAAACCATCGGTTCGCCCACGCACATGCGGATGTGGGTTTTCTTCCGCGGCAAGCGCCAGACCGGCCAGCCTTTTGATAGATAATCGCTGTCGGTTCGCACAATCACGGGCCACACGGGAACCCGCGAATGTTTGGCCACCAAGCCCATGCTGCCTTGCAGCGGGTTGAGCTTTCCCTCGTGTTTCCGGGTGCGCGTCCCTTCGGGGAAAAACAACGCACGCCCTCCTGCCTCCAGCACTTCCACCGCGCGTTTCACCATCCGGATCGCCGGCGCGTTCGGAATCAGCCCGGCCAGCATCGCCCCGCCGAAAAACAACGGATTGCGGATCAAACTGGCTTTGAAGATACAAGTCATCGGGTCCAGCTTGCTCAGCAAAAACACCACATCCCACATGGCCGGATGATTCGGTGCCACGATGTAACCGCCCGTCTGGCACTTCAGTTTTTCGAATCCGACGTACTCGCATTCCGCGATGCCGAATACGCCAAGCAACCGCACATAAACCGTAAGCGCCAGCTTGAACCATCGCTGGCCCAAATGATGAACCCCATGCCGCCGGAACGGCAACAGCAGGACACCCATGATCAGGAAAAACAACGCCCACAATGACCAGCAGAGAATGCTGGCAATCGTCACGAGCGTCAGGCGCACCACGCCGAGTCGGTTGTCCGTCATGGCTTGTTGTCAGGGTTGGTGGCACGACCGGGGATCGCCCCCTGCCGCCCGCTTGCCAGGCGTTGCATCAGTTCCACATAGTCCCACATGTTGTCATTCCTGCCCTGGCGGCGGCGGCGGAGTTTGGCCAGGGTTTCGACAAACGCCTGCGGCGGGTCGCCCACCATCCAGTTGCTGGTGCTCTGCTGCACCTCCATGAGCCGGGCGTGAAGGCCTGCCACATCCATCGGCGGTTCCAGATAGAACCTGGGTTCCAGCAAATAATCGCCAGCCACCTCGGCGGGCCGGTTGCTGGTCACGATTTGCCACAGCGGCGTGCCCGGATAGACGCGCATGCCGATGGTGGCAAAGAACATGGCTTTAGGCAAGGTGGCGGACCTGGCGATGGACTCCTCCATGGTTTCGGGAGTCTCGCCCGGACCGCCGAAGATGATGAAATGCGTGTGCCGGATCTTCAGGTCGCCGGCCAACTCACTGACCCGGCGGATTTCCTCGAATTGAAAACTCTTGCCATAGTGGCGCAGCACCGGATCGGATAGGCTGTCCGATCCAAACTCGATATGGTTGAGTCCGGCCCGCTGCATCAGTTCCAGCAGCTCGCGGGTGATGCCATTGCTGGGCCGCAGGAAGCATTCCCAATTGATTTTCACGTCGGCCCGCAGGATGGCCTCGCAGACCTCGACCACATGGTTGTTGTTGGTGTTGAACACCGAATCCACAAAAAACACTTGCCGCAAACCGGCCTCCGCCAGGCGTGCCAATTCCTTGGCCACTTCTCCGGCCGGACGAAACCGGCTGCGCTTGCCCTCAATCAACGGGTAAGTGCAGTAACAACAATTCAACGGGCAGCCGCGCTGGGTTTGCAAACCAATGGGCGAACCCTCGTTGGCATAGGCTAACAAGCGCACCGGATCGTGGTGCGGAATCTCGGAAAACGCCGCCACCCCATTCAATCCGGCCACCTTCACCACGGCGCCGTCCGCCCCGCGGAACATCAGACCGGCAATCTCACCCAAGGCCTCGCCACCACCGCGCAATGCGCGCACCAACCTGCGAATGGCGGTCTCACCCTCGCCCACGATCCCGAAATCCACCCCGGAATGCCCGAAGATTTCCTCCGGAAAAATCGAAAAACCGCTGCCTCCCAAAATCAACGGCACCGTCGAAATTGCCCGCAGTCTGGCCACGCAGTCCAGTAAATCGAGGGTGAACGAGCGCGGGTTGTGGGACTGGGCATTGTCGATATTGCGCATCGACAGGCCGATGAAATCCGGCTGAAACCTGACAACAGCCTGCTCCAAGGATTCCCCGGGCGGCACCACATCCCAGATTTCCGTCACATGCCCGTCCAGCCGCAAGGCCGCCTCGATATATGCCAAACCCAGCGGATAGACCGGGTACGGCTGATCGTAGGCGTTGAAATTGACTAACAGGATTCTGGCTGGCAATGGAGGATCCGTTTTCATGGGATGACGGTTGCTTCCGATTTGACTACGGCACCGCCCATGCAGACAGCGCCCGCCGCCGCCCACACCAGTGACAGCGAGAATCCGGTGAGAGACAGAGCCACCGATGACGCGGGCGGCACACCATACCAACTGCCGAGCAGGGTTTGGAATGCCTGCTCCCGCACGCCGAGTCCGGCAACGGTGATCGGCAACGAGGCCACCCCATCCGCGATAGCAATCACCCCGGCAAATCCCGCAACCGGCACCACCACCCCGAACGCCCGCGCCGCACAATAAAAAACCCCGCAATAGGCCAACCACATCGGCACCGAGCGCCAAACCGCAATCCCAAACCCACGCCAAGTCGCCCGATCCGCAAGCACCCGCAGGATTTCCAACTGCAAGCGCCTGAACTTCCATGTGAAGATCCCCGTCACCGCGACCATGAATCCCACCACACCAAGCATCACCCACACCCCAGGAATCTTCATCGCCGGCACGACACCGTGCGCCAGCAACGCCGCCCCCACCATCACCACAACACACGGAACCGCGCTGGCATGATCCAAAACCAACGATGACAGAATCCCTCCCCGGTGCCCCGGCCAGTGACGCCCGGCCATCAGAACCCTGGCAAGATCCGTACCCAGCGCCCCAAATGAAAAACATCCCGCCACCGTCGCCACCAGACTCACTTTGAAAACCCGTACTAACGGAACATCCATGCCCAGCGCTTGCAAACACGCCTGCCACCTCCATGCTCCCAGCCACTGCGCAAGCCCCGCGCAGGTCAGGCCGCCCAGCACCCAGACGGGATTCATGCGCCAGAATTCGGTTCCGAGCCGTGCCACTTCGGGGCGGGTGAGGATCCATGCCAACAAACCCGCGCTGACCAACCAGCGGAGTGACCACGAAATCCGGTTGTTTGCGGTCATGATGGCGCGGCTCCGGCTTGGGGATTCATCACCAGCCATTTACGCCAGCGCCCGAATGGCGTCCGCAATGGTGGTCACATTCCTCAGAATCTCCTTCGCGGCATCGCCCTCCGAGATTTTCAAACCGAAGTTCTTTTCCAGGGCGATCACCAATTGCAGCACATCCACCGAATCCAAGCCAAGTCCCTCGGGACCGAAAATTGGCGTTTCGTCGCCGATTTCTTCCGGTTGGACCTGAAGCATCAGTTCTTCCACCATCACTTCTTTGATACGGACATGCAGATCGTCGCTCATGGGATATTCGTGTGATTCGGCGCAATTAGCGTTGCAAATGATGGCTTCCGGCACTCCCCGACGCAATCCTTTCTTTCGCATTAAAAAATTCCGCCATCCAGTTTGAGTACCGCTCCAGTGGTGTAGGCGGCATCCTCGCCAGCCAGATAAAGCGCCGCCGCCGCCACCTCCTCCGGGCGTCCCAGCCGCCTGGCCGGCACTCGCTGCGCCAGCTCGGCAGCTTGCGCGGTGTCCAGCTCCAAGGCGGCAGTTGTCACATACCCCGGACAGATCGCATTCACCGTGATACCCGCCCGCGCCACTTCTTTGGCAAATGCCTGGGTCAGCGCGACCACCCCGGCCTTGGCGGCGGCATAGTTCGTCTGGCCAGCCGGTGCCAGCAGCGCGCTGAGTGAGGAAATATTGATGATCCGCCCGTGGTGTTGCGCCATCATCGGGCGCACGACCGCCCGGCAGCCCAGAAACGTGCCGGTCAGATTGGTGGCCAGCACATCATGCCAGGCATCCAACGGCATGGTTGCCAACAACGCGTCGCGGTGCTGGCCGGCATTGTTGACCAACACGTCGATTCGCCCGCAGTCAGCAAGGATCCGTTGCACCGCCGCCTCCCATGACCCGGCATCCGTAACCTCCAGGGTGACCGGCTCGCAGCGGCCCTCAAACTCCGCCGCCAGCCGTTCCGCTCGCTCCCGGGTGGAACGGCAGCCCACAAACACCTTCGCCCCGGCCCACCGTTGCAGGAACATCCGGGCACAGGC
>Ga0118677_10007202_pt2 | contig 17307 bp, 15 predicted proteins | sample AliMusrvi5mmetaG_FD_86154 | JGI IMG/M metagenome (GOLD analysis project Ga0118677, IMG submission 86154) | reverse complement strand
TATGATAACAGTGTAAAAACCCAGCTTAAGCATATTAAAGATATATTACAGAAGGGGTAGGAGCATCCATGGAAATCAGAGCCGAAGAGATCAGCGAGATCATTAAAAAACAGATCAAAGAGTATGGCAAAGAGGTTGAAGTGTCTGAAACCGGCACAATCATCTCCATCGGTGACGGTATTGCCCGTATTCATGGCCTGGCTGGCGCCATGGCCGGAGAGCTGCTGGAGTTTCCCGGCGGCGTAACCGGTATGGTTCTCAACCTTGAGGAAGATAACGTTGGTTCCGCCATTCTCGGTGAATTCTCCGAGATCAAAGAAGGCGATACCGTTAAGCGTACTGGTCGTATTACCGAAGTTCCGGTAGGCGATGCGCTGATTGGTCGTGTTGTTAACGCAATTGGCCAGCCGATCGATGGTAAAGGCGCCATCAACACCAGCAGCTTCAGTAAAGTTGAGATCAAAGCCCCCGGTATCGTTGACCGTAAATCGGTTCATCAGCCGATGGCAACGGGCCTCAAGGCTATTGACTCCATGGTTCCAATCGGGCGTGGCCAGCGTGAGCTGATCATTGGTGACCGTCAGACCGGCAAAACCGCTGTTGCTATCGACACGATTATCAACCAGAAGGGTGGCGATGTTGTCTGCATTTATGTCGCTATCGGCCAGAAGCGTTCGACTGTTGCACAGGTTGTTTCCAAGCTGACCGAACATGGTGCAATGGATTACACGATCGTTGTTGCTGCTACCGCTTCCGAATCAGCACCGCTGCAGTTTATCGCACCATACACCGGTGTTACGATGGGCGAGTACTTCCGCGATAACGGCAAGCATGCCCTTATTATTTATGATGACCTTTCCAAACAGGCCGTTGCGTATCGTCAGCTGTCACTGTTGCTTCGCCGCCCGCCAGGACGTGAAGCATATCCGGGTGACGTTTTCTATCTGCACAGCCGTTTGCTGGAACGTGCCTGCAAGTTGTCTGATGCTCGTGGAGCAGGTTCACTGACCGCTCTGCCAATCATTGAGACTCAGGCCGGCGACGTATCCGCATACATTCCGACTAACGTTATTTCTATTACCGACGGCCAGATTTATCTGGAGTCCGACCTGTTCTTCTCCGGCGTACGTCCGGCTATTAACGTCGGCCTCTCGGTTTCCCGCGTTGGTGGTTCTGCTCAGACCAAATCGATGAAACAGGTTGCCGGTACTCTTCGTCTTGACCTTGCACAGTATCGTGAAATGGCCGCTTTTGCCCAGTTCGGTTCCGATCTGGATAAAGCCACTCAGATGCAGCTTGAGCGTGGTGTTCGTCTGGTAGAAATTCTGAAGCAGCCGCAATATCGCCCGATTCCGAACGAGAAACAGGTTCTGGTTATTTTTGCAGCCAACAATGGTTTCCTTGACGACTACCCGGTATCCGCACTGAGAAAATACGAAACAGAATTGTATGCTTTCTTTGACAATCGTCAGGCAGATCTGTTAACAGAACTGCGCGACAAAAAAGCAATCGATGATGATATGAAGGGCAGAATAATTGCTGCTCTGGGCCAGTTGAAGAAGGAATTTACCGCGTAAACAAGGACGGTTTGAGATATGGCAAACCTTAAAAGCATTAAAAAACGGATTGTTTCCGTAAAAAATACTCGCCAGATCACCAAAGCCATGAAAATGGTTTCGGCTGCGAAGTTGCGCCGTGCCCAGGAAAATGTCGTTGCTGCCCGGCCCTACGCAAAAAAACTTGGTGAGGTTCTGCAGTCACTGTCTGCAAATCTTGAAGGTGATCAGCATCCGTTACTTGAAAAACGCGATGCTAAAAAGCTCCTTTTGATTGTACTGACATCGGACCGTGGTTTGTGCGGAGGTTTTAATACCAATCTTTGCAAGGCTGCTGACCGCTATCTGAAAGAAAAATCCGCTTCATACGAGCAAATCAGCGTTATGACCGTCGGTCGTAAGGGGCATGAGTTTTTGCGAAGCCGTTACACGGTCTATAAAAACTTCTCAAACGTTCTGGCAAAGCCAAATTACCAGACTGCTGCAATGTTGGGGCAGGAAGTTATTGATGGATTTGTTTCAGGTGAGTACGACCAGGTTGAGCTTTTATTCAACTCGTTCCGTACGGTAATGACTCAGGATATTACGTTCCAGCAGTTGCTGCCGGTAGTGCCTGAGACAGAGTCAGCTGCAGACGAAACTCCGGTTGAGTTCATCTATGAGCCTTCGGTTGGTGAACTGCTTGCTGAAATTCTCCCAAAAAATATTGAAGTACAGATTTTTAAAGCTATGCTTGAAACGGTAGCCGGCGAACATGGTGCGCGTATGACCGCTATGGACAGCGCATCCAAAAACGCCAACGAAATGATCGGCAAACTGACACTCCAGTACAACCGGGCTCGTCAGGCCGCCATTACCACAGAGCTTATGGAAATTATTTCCGGCTCTGAATCGATTAAAGGATAATACCAAGTCACGAACACTATATGAGGCCTCAGGGCCGCAGGAGGACACCGTTCCATGAGTCAGAACACAGGTAAAATTTCGCAGGTCATCGGCGCCGTTATCGACGTTGAATTTGAGCCCGGCAAGCTGCCGGAGATCTACCACGCACTGCGCGTGACAAATCCGGCCATTGATGACCGTGAAAACAATCTTGTACTGGAAGTTGCCCAGCACCTCGGCGAGAACTCGGTTCGTACTATCGCCATGGACTCAACCGATGGTCTCAAGCGTGGCCAGGTCGTCATCGACACCGGCAAACAGATCTGTGCTCCGGTTGGTGCAAAAACACTCGGCCGCATCATGAACGTTATCGGTGAGCCTGTTGACGAAATGGGTCCTATCGGCAATGAGAAAGAGTACGCAATTCATCGGGAAGCTCCTTCTTTTGAGAATCAGTCAACTAAAGTTGAAGCTTTTACAACCGGCATCAAGGTTGTTGACCTTCTTGCGCCCTATGCCCGCGGTGGTAAAATCGGCCTGTTCGGCGGCGCCGGCGTTGGCAAGACGGTTCTCATTATGGAACTTATCAACAACATCGCCAAACAGCACGGTGGTTATTCCGTATTCGCCGGTGTTGGTGAACGTACCCGTGAAGGGAACGACCTTTGGATGGAAATGAAGGAATCCGGCGTTCTTGACAAAGCTGCGCTTGTGTACGGTCAGATGAATGAGCCTCCCGGTGCGCGTGCCCGTGTTGCTCTGACTGCACTTTCAGTAGCTGAATACTTCCGTGACGAAGAAGGGCAGGACGTTCTTCTCTTCATCGATAACATCTTCCGTTTTACTCAGGCAGGTTCGGAAGTTTCGGCCCTTCTCGGCCGTATCCCTTCAGCCGTTGGTTACCAGCCTACGCTGGCAACTGAAATGGGTGAGTTGCAGGAACGTATTACTTCAACCAAAAAAGGTTCAATTACTTCGGTTCAGGCAATTTACGTGCCTGCCGATGACTTGACTGACCCGGCTCCTGCAACCGCATTTGCCCACTTGGATGCGACAACAGTTCTTTCCCGTCAGATCGCCGAGCTGGGTATTTATCCGGCTGTTGACCCGCTGGATTCAACTTCCCGTATTCTTGACCCACAGGTTATCGGTGAAGAACACTACGCCGTTGCCCGTTCAGTACAGTACGTTCTCCAGAAGTACAAAGACTTGCAGGATATTATTGCAATTCTTGGTATGGATGAACTTTCTGAAGAAGATAAGCTTGTTGTTGCCCGTGCTCGTAAAATTCAGCGCTTCCTGTCCCAGCCATTCCACGTTGCCGAGGCTTTCACCGGTTCTCCAGGTAAATACGTAGAATTAAAGGATACCATCAAAGGCTTCCAGGAAATCGTTGCCGGCAAGCACGATAGCATGCCAGAGCAGGCCTTCTACATGGTCGGTCCAATTGAGGAAGCTATCGAAAAAGCTGCCAAACTGGCTGCGGTATAAATTAAAATGTAGGGGCTGGGTCTCTGCCCCGCCGCTTTCTACAAGGATCATTTATGGCAGAAAAAATGAAACTGGAAATAGTCACTCCGTATAAAAAAGTTGTTGATATTGAGGTCGAGGAAGTAACGGCAACCGGCAAGATCGGTGAGTTCGGTGTGTTGCCGGGCCATGCGCCTTTCCTGACGTCGCTCAAGATCGGTGAACTCGTTTATAAGAATAATGGCGTTGCCGAACATATGTCGCTTAACTGGGGCTATTTTGAAGTTCGTGACGACAAGATTATTGTTTTGGTAGAAACCGCAGAAGCAGCTTCCGAAATTGATGTTGAGCGTGCGAAAGCTGCCCTCGGTCGTGCGGAAGAGGCACTCAAAAAGCTGACTTCAGAAGACAAGCAGTTCAAAGTATATGAAGCTGCGCTTGAAAGAGCAATTATTCGTATGCAGGTTGCCGGTAAAAGCGTCAGGAAGTAACGAATCCGGATTATATCTTCACGTACTAAAAAGAGCGGCAGTGATGCCGCTCTTTTTTTATTCTCGTACAAGTCGTTATACTTTTGATTAAGTTTCAATGCCCTCTGAAAAATCCATACTCAGAAAATACAAGGCGACAGTTGCGGTACCAATTCTGGTGATCTTACTTGTGTATTCCGTGAAATTTGCGGTTGGGTCAGTTGAGAGTAATAGAGAACAGGTATCGCCCGGCCGGACAGCGGCGTGGGGAAAATCCTCTGCTTGCACAAGTGCACCGGAAAGTGAAATATTCATCATTCTGCAGGGGTAACTAATTCCTTCGTGATGCAATAAGCAATCATGTTCGGACTCAACTCTCGTGCCATTGCGCCTACAGCCGGGGTACATGCTTGTTGTGGTTTGGGAAAACATGGAGCCTCCTTGTACCCATTGCACGTTCATCATAACAATAATCCAAATTTTAATGAGCAAGTAATGTGCCATCAATAAATACTGTAATAATCCTGCGAATTATGTGAATATAGGCTTTATTGCTTTCGTAAAGGTCGGTTATTTAACGTATACATTTAATTAATTCCGTATATTCGCGGCATCACGTATGGTCTGATGCTTACGTGGTTTTGCAATTTATTGGGGAGGTAGGTAATGGCATTATCAGAATGGTCAATTCCTGAGTTGCTGCAATTGTCGGGAGGATATTGGAGTGCCTGTGCGCTTCATGCCGGCGTTAAGTTGGATATATTTTCTGCTCTGGATGGCGTATCTTTGTCTGTCAGTGAGGTTGCCGCACAACGTAATACTGATCCCCGTGCAACGGCTATGTTGCTGGATGCGCTATCTGCCCTCGGCCTGGTCGCTAAGACAGATGCCACCTATACAGCAACACCATTTGCAGCCAGAAATCTTTCAAAATCTTCTCCGGGGTATTTAGGTCATATTATCATGCACCATCACCATCTCATGTCAGGGTGGGAACAGCTTGATGAAGCGGTTAAATCGGGTGGTCCGGTGCGGAAGCCTGTGTCTCATGGTGATGATGAAGAGGTCAGGGAAAGCTTTCTGATGGGGATGTTCAATCTGGCAAGTCAGCTTGCCCCCACAGTCGCACACGCTGTTGACCTATCCGCATGTAGAACGTTACTCGATTTGGGTGGCGGACCCGGAACATACGCTATTCATTTTTGTCGCGGCAATCAAAATCTTTCTGCAGTTGTGTATGATCTCCCGACCACCCGAAAGTTTGCTGAAGCCACTATTGCCCGATATGATTTGTCGTCACGAATCAGCTTTTCATCCGGCGATTTTCATGCTGATCCTTTGCCGTCAGGTTTTGATGCGGCATGGCTTTCTCACATACTCCATTCCGACGGACCTGAGGCCTGCGGTGCGCTTTTGAGCAAGACGGTCGCTGCGTTGAAACCTGGCGGAATTCTGATGGTACAGGAATTCGTACTGTCTGACGCTGGCAACGCGCCATTATTCCCGACGCTGTTTTCACTCAATATGCTTTTGGGTACCGATGCCGGACAAGCGTATTCTGAAGGACAGTTGTGCAGAATGATGACGGCCGCAGGCCTTACCGATGTTACCAGGCTACCAGTGGATCTTCCAAATGGCACCGGAATAATGTGGGGGCGTAAACCCGCGCAATGACGTTATCAAGCCGGATTTCCGGCAAGCGTTATAACCCGTTTTCTGATGAACTGAAGCGGGAATTTGGCTGCAAAGTCCAACGCATATCGGTTGATGCCGGCTTTACCTGCCCGAATCGTGATGGTTCGCTGGACGTCCAAGGGTGCATCTTTTGCGGTGGCCACGGTTCCGGTTCATACGGGATTCGTCGTGACCTCACCATAGTTTCCCAGCTTGAAGACGGTAAAGAAGTCATGCGCCGTAAGTATCGCGCTTCGAAATTTATCGCCTATTTCCAGGCCTATTCCAACACCTATGCATCAGTGGAACACTTACGGAAACTTTTTTCCGAAGCGCTGTCAGTTGCCGATGTCGTCGGCTTGATAATCGCTACCCGCCCCGATTGTCTGCCTGATGACGTACTTGACTACCTGCAGCAGCTCTCCCGACAGACATATCTCTGGCTTGAACTGGGAATTCAGTCCATTCATGACAGGAGTCTCGACGTAATTAATCGGAAGCATGATTACAACTGTTCGGTGGATGCGGTTTTACGTGCTAAATCCTGTGGATTGAGAGTTTGCGCTCATATCATTCTGGGTCTGCCGGGAGAAACGCGTGAAGAGATGTTGGCTATGGCGGGTGAACTGAATCGGCTCGGCGTGGATGGTGTCAAGCTGCATCTGCTGCATGTCATGATAGGGACCAGGCTGGCAGATATGTACAGCAGGGGCGAAGTGGCGGTCATGGACAGAGATACGTACGCCGGGTTGATCGGTGATTTTCTTGAACTGCTTGACCCGAACATTCTGATCCACCGGCTGACCGGGGACGGAGGTCATGACAACCTGATTGCACCGCTCTGGTCTCTGAAAAAGTTCGAAATACTTAATCTGATCGATGCCGAGATGGCGCGGCGCGGAACACGGCAGGGATTCAGATTTTCCCGATAACGATGAGTACTATGAATATGAAGTAAAATGCACCCCCGGCAAGTAATGTTCCCGGTGTCAGGTGTTTTTTAATCCGGATCTGAAGGTAGGCCAAACCGACTGAGGAAAAGGTCAGGGCTACAGTCAGAAGGGCGGCAGTATTAAGCTGCCAATTGGTCATCATGATGCCGATAGCGGTAATTATCGATCCCTGGAACACCATGGCTCCGGTGACGTTTCCAATCGCGAGAGTATCCTTCCCTTTGTTGATCCAGATGACGCTGTTGAACTTTTCCGGCAATTCGGTGGCAATCGGGGCAATAATCATGGCCAGAATGAAGGGAGAAATCCCCATTTCCACAGAAATAATCTGAACCTTCTCCACGAATATGTAGGATCCCCACACTATCAGCAGCAGCGAGCTCAGCACCTGGCCACCGATAATAGTCATATGAGGGTCATGGGATTTGGGTGCAAAATAGCAGGGGTCGATTTCTGACTCTTCTATTTCATGCGATTCCGGTTCACCGCCTCCTGTGAGTGTTTTTAAAACATATCCGGCGTAAGTGAGGAAAAGTACTGCAGCGATGAACGTCTTGATTACCGGGTGCCCGCCCAGAAATGATGCAGCGATGGCAACGCCGTACAACACCATGAAATATTCCATGTCACGCCGCATCACAATAGTATCAACTCTCATAACAGGGTAATCAGCCCGCTTTTTCCGGTTCCACACCACCGCCAGACCACTGATGAAAAAAGCCAGTGTGCCGAGCATGAACGGCGCACCGATAATCGCTCCCACACCGATTTTGTGACCTGCGTCGGCGGTGCCGAACAAGATGGCCACAATCGGCACCAGGGTCTCCGGCAATGCGGTGCCGACCGCCGCAAAAACACTCCCCACTGCGCCGTCCGAGAGCTTCATCTTCTTGCCGAACCACTCCAGGCCGTTCGTAAAAACCGTAGCTCCCAGCAGAATGATAGCTAACGCAATAAGTAGTAACAACCAGTTGATCATGTATTACATCTCCACACGCGTGACGACACCCTGCAGTTTGGCGGCAGGGAGCTTATTGAATTGCACAAAATTCGGCGTCAGTTTCTTGAGGGTCGAGAAGATTTTCCAGGCCGGATTGGCGGTGGCGATGTCCTCAATACCGTAGAAAATTACCTTCTCAATGATACCATTGTTCTTCAGCAACTGCTCGATGTCGAACATCTCCATATAGCCGGCCCTGATTTCAAAGGCATCAAGCCCGGTTCCTAATCCTGCAATCAATTTGCTTTCCAGTCCATACGGGTCATCGGTACGGACAATCGATATCAATACGTTGCGGTTGTAAATGATGTTGGAACGAATGGTACAGTGTACCAGATACGGGGGAATGGTGTTCCATTCTTTTACGAAGAACAGGCCGGTGCCGGCGATATGACCTTTGTGGTAGATCTGCTCATAGCTCATCAGATACGTTTCCATGTCGAGCGGCCTGAGTGCCCGGTACAGCGCCCTCTGTCCCTTGGTCCAGATCAAGATGGCCGCAAGAGGCAATGATGCAAGGATTAACGACCAATAGCCGCCATGCGGCAGTTTGTGAAGATTGGAAATCAGAAAAGCAAAGTCAACCAGCGTCACAAAGAGCGCAACCGGAACTTTCCATTTTTTCTTGGTTCGGGCAAAAATCATGATCATCATAATACCGGTTATGGTCATGGTCCCGGTCACCGCAAGGCCGTACGCTGCAGCCAGATTGTCCGATTTCTGGAAAATCAGCATGATCATGATGACCAGTGCCAGCAGAATCCAGTTAACTGCGCCGATATAAATCTGGGATTTGAGCTGATGAGACGTATAGTCCACTTTTAATAGAGGCAGGATGCGCGTTGTAATGCCCTGGTAGACAATTGAAAAGACTCCGCTGATAAGGGCTTGAGAGGCGATTACGGTTGCCATAACTGTCAGTATCAGGAACGGTATGTACAGCAAGTTCGATTGTGATTGCACCATACCGAACAGAATGTTTTTGGCATCAGGATGGTTGAGGATGAATGCGCCCTGGCCAAGATAGTTGATTACCAGTGCGGCAAAAACCAGATACCAGGCGCGTTTGACCGGCTTGCGCCCAAGATGTCCCATATCGGCATACAGCGCCTCTCCGCCGGTTGCGCAGAGAATGACTTCCGATAGTACGAAAAAACCGGCCATGCCATTTTGGCGGAGAAAATTGATCGCATAGTGAGGGCTGATCGCAGCGACGATGGAAGGGTAGGTGAAGACAGCGATGACGCCCGAAATCGTCAGGGCGCCAAACCAGACCACCATGATCGGGCCGAATGCCCGCGCCACCTTGTCGGTTCCTTTGAACTGGAAGACAAACAGAACGACAGCGATGACCGAAGCGATCAGAATCAGCGTGGTCTGGCTGAGGCCACTCAGAGACGGGATGAGCAGCGCACCCTCCACGGCGGAGAGAATACTGATGGCGGGGGTAATGACGCCATCGCCCAGCAACAACGCGACCCCGAGGTACGAGAGAAAGGTGACGAAAACCATCTGCCGCCCCGGCTTTATCATGCGCACCAGAATTTCGCGCAGCACGATGGTTCCCCCTTCACCCTTGCGAGAAAGGCTCATCGCAAGTAATGCATATTCGATATTGACCAGAATCATCAGGGTCCAGACGATCAGCGAGAGAATGCCGAAGACATTTTCCTGGGTCGGTTTGGTCAGGGCGATGATAACAGTTAATGTATAGATCGGGCTGGTACCGATGTCACCAAACACCAGGCCCATTGATTTTACGATGCCGCCCCAGAAGGAATCGGTTTCGCCATGTTTCATGTGTTGCCTCCAAAATTGTCTGCAGTTATATCATTGGCGGTGAAAAAAGAAAAGCCGCCGGCATAAACCGGCGGCCATTGCCCGCTGTTGTGCCCTTCCATCTGCCTACGAGGTTAGCTGACGGGCTCGGGAGTGGAAGTTCCCTTTCCGGTGATTCCGGAATACGCCCCAGTTGATCGGGTCCCCCGCATCCGTTTTGGTAAGCGGATCTCGGCTGCTTGTGGGAGAGTTATACTTGCTGTCAAGCACTCTTGTCAACAACCGAACTTTGCTGTTTACAGGCGAGGTAAAACTGCTACACTCCACCGTGGTCTAATATAAAGAATGGAAGATGAATGAAAACAGACAATAAAGTGCAAAATACAACTCCAATGATCTGTCGCTACTTCAAGGTTGCCCACCGCGACATGGTGTTCCTGAAATTTATTCTTGAGGCGTATGAAGGTATGAACGTCATGAGTACTGTTGATAACAAGGTCGGCATCATTCGCATTGCCATCATGCCCGGCTTCGTCGAAGATATGGATGCGTTGCTGGCTGAGCTCGGCACGCAGGTCGTGATGGAACCGGTCGAGTGGACCGATGAACCCTGTGTCTTCTGATCCGCTCCAGCGTGGTGCCCGTACCGCACTGATGCTGTTGCTGGCCGTCAACCTGCTCAACTACGTTGATCGCCAAGCCCTCTACGCCGTTTTTCCCCTGATCAAGGTAGATTTGAAACTCTCCGATACCGGACTTGGCTTCCTCGGCAGTGCCTTCATGCTCTGCTATATGGTGGCTGCACCGCTGTTCGGCCGCCTGGGAGATCGCGCCAACCGTGCCCGCATGGCCGCTGCCGGTCTTGCTGTCTGGAGCCTTGCGACGATGCTTTCCGGCTTGGCAACATCATACCGGATGCTGCTGGTAACCCGCACTGTGGTCGGCGTGGGCGAAGCGAGTTTCGGCACGGTCTCGCCCGGCCTGGTGGCGGATTATTTTCCCCGTGAACGCCGCGGCAGGATGCTGTCATTCTTCTTTCTGGCAATTCCGGTCGGAAGCGCACTGGGGTATATCCTGGGAGGCCAGCTTGGTCAGGCGTTTGGTTGGCAGAAGGCTTTTCTGCTGGTCGGACTGCCGGGGCTTCTGCTGACGTTGCCACTCTATTTCCTCCGGGATCCCCGGAAAAGTTCCGATGTAGTTTCCCCACCTCCTGCGGAACGGATAGTGCCGGAGCTGCGCCGGTTCTGGCAGAACCGCACGTATGTTCACGCCACGCTGTCGATGGCGACGATGACCTTTGCGCTCGGCGGTCTGGCACAGTGGGCACCATCGTTTTTGCAACGCTCGTTCGGACTGGAGGTCGCCCGGGGTAACACAATATTCGGAATGATTACGGTGGTAGCGGGGATTTTCGGAACGCTGGCCGGTGGCTGGCTGGGGGATTACTGCCAGCGCCGTTCTGCTGCCGGATATTTGAATGTCTCGGCCATAGGATTCCTCGTTGGAGCCCCACTGATGATCCTGGCGTTGACAACTACGAATCTTACGCTCTGTCTTGGCGCAATCTTTGCCGCGGAATTGTTTCTGTTCCTCAACACCGGCCCGCTTAATACGGTGTTGGTCAATGTTGTCGCTCCCGGCAACCGGGCAATGGGCTTTGCCGTCAACATCTTTATAATCCATGCGCTGGGGGATGCCGTTTCGCCGGCTATCATCGGTTCGCTGTCCGACCGGTGGGGGCTGCCCGCAGCACTGCTGATTACTCCGCTGGCGGTGGTGGCTGCCGGCTTGTTTGCACGGCGGGGCAGGCGGTTCGTCGAGCGTGATCAGCGTGCGGCGGAAGAAACGAGTACCTGAAGTCCCCGCCCCGCTCCCGAGACGTAGACAAACGTCAACGGTGCCGGTCCCCCATCTGTTGTTCCGGTCAGATAATCATACATAAATTCATACCGGAAGGCTTTGACTCTGCTGTCAGGCGGCAAACTCAGGCTGTCCGGCAGGCTTCTCGGCGCAGGCCAGGAACATTTGCTCTGCTGCCCGGCAACGAAGGAGGGGAGTTTGCCCATCAGCGGCATTTCGGAGTGGCAGTAATCGAAGAACAGGGCATCAAACAGCATCCCGACGTCGTCCGGACCAACCAGAGATCCGGCCAGGCGCGCGAACAGTTCGAAAACTCTCCGGCAGGAAAGGCTGGAGAGATTTTCGGTGCTCACCTGGCGTGCCATCAGGTCAAGTGTGCTGGAGAAGGGGTGGAGTCTTTCCAGATATTTGAATGCGGTGGCACATCCGCCCTGCTTGTTGAACAGGTCAAGCAGCCGTCCGATCGTTTCTATCCGGCAGATGTCCTCATAGGAAAGCCATAGGTTGCCCAGGATCGTATAAGGGGGGAATTGTGAAAATGCGTACCCCTCCCGGCTGGCAATCTCTCGCATCGGCGAACCCTTAAGCAGTTTGAGCGGTTCAACCTGAATATCATGAGGGTCAAGAGCAGCAACACTCTGCAGTGAGGCAAGAAAGCCGTCATATCCCTCTCCCGGCAGCCCGGCGACAAGATCAAGGTGCAGATCAACGGCTGTTTCAGTCTTGAGGCGCCGCACATTGTTGAACGTGCGCTGCAGGTCGGCGCTCCGTTTTACCTGCTCCAGTGTGCTTTGCGAGGCGGATTGGATGCCGATTTCGAAGCGGAACGTATTTTCGGGCACACGTGACAATAGCTCCAGGTTGCTGTCGGTTAGAAGATCCGCTGCGATTTCAAAATGAAAATGACTGGAGCGGTTATGCTCCAGGATAAACTCCCATATTGCATCAGCCCGCCGGGCATCGTAGTTGAAGGTGCGGTCCACCAGCTTGATCTGTCCGACATTATTGCCCATCAGAAACAACAGGTCTTGTTTTATCCTCTCCATACTGAAGGAGCGGACCGAGCCCTCAACCGATGATAGGCAGAACGCGCAGGAGAACGGGCAGCCGCGCGAAGTCTCGAAATAGATCAGCGGTTTGGTGAAATCCACCATTCCGGCCTCAAACGGAGAGGGAAGCGCATCCAGATCCAGATTCGTTGAGGCGAACGGGCCTGACACCGTCGCGTCACCGTCCCGGAAAAACAGGTTGTCGATCCCGACGAGACGGTCACTCTCCAGGCCCGGTTCGCCGCTGCCCAACGTCTCCAGCAGCTGCCGGAACGGCTCTTCTCCTTCCCCCTTGATGACAAAGTCAACCGCCCTGTTGTCATTCATGAAATCAAAAATGCCGAAAGAAACCTCCGGTCCACCGAGAACTATGCGGGTCTGCGGAGCGATCTTTTTGATATCGGAAACGATGCGCAACGTCTGCTCAATATTCCAGATGTAGCAGGAGAAGGCGATCAGATCCGCCCGCTCGGCCATGGCGAGCTTCAGGATATGCTCGCGAGGTTCGTTAACGGTCCATTCCCGAATGGTGATCGCAATCCCCGGAATGTCCCGGCAGTATACCGCCAGGCAGGGCATGGCCAGGGACGCGTGAGAATATTTGGCGTGCAGGGTTGCAAGAAGAACTTTCATGAATGAGTGGGCTCAGAATGCGACAGAATAAGTGCCATTGTGAATTTGTATCTCCGTGTGGAACGGCCGGGACAGGCCATTCAGTTTCTCAATAACCGCAGAGCTGCTCGCTCCGGTCAGCAGTTGCGGCTGAAACCCGACCCGCCGGTGTAGAATATCAAGCGGCAGCACCTCTGCGGTGCGGGTGCCGTCATTCAGCTTCAGGCGAATCATGGCACTGACATCCGCAACGGTGCTGGTGCTGGCAAAGGTAAAATTGCCGAGACTGTAGAATATGATACCGTTTTTGTAACGTTCCAGCCCCTGCAGGACGTGGGGGTGGTGTCCTATGATGATGTCTGCGCCGGCATCAAGGAGTGCCGAAACCACTTTATCTCTGCCCCAGGCGCCCGCCCACATCAACGCCGAAAGGCCATCCGCATCTTGAGCATCTATGTCGGGCCTTTTCCCCACAAGTAATTTAACAACTTCTAATTTTCCCTCGCAGGCGGCCACCATGAGTGCTGTTTTGCCAGATATGTCCCATTCGTTTATGTCTACGCTTTTGGCCAGCATGAATGACACCACTCTCTCATGCCCCCAGAAAGATGCCCACATGAGAGGGGTCTGATTTGGAAACCTTTCCCTTGATACAAGAACGTCCCCAGAATTGACCAAACGTTTACCGCTTAGTTTCTGTCGGCGCGAATCTGTATTTCGCTGAAAGCTAGCCCCTTCATGCAAGAGTGTCATAGCCACTTCTTCATGACCATTTTTCAGCGATGCAGAAAGGGCAGTCGTTCCAGAGGGAGTCACTAGATCGATATCTGCGCCTAAATCTAACAACATCTTTGCTGTTTCAATGTTCCCACCACTGCATGCCTCGATCAAAGCGGAGGTATAAATCAAATAATCTATAGATGCTCCCTGTTCGATCAAATACCTGGCAATGTCAGTTGCACCACTATTACAAGCCCACATCAAAGGCGTCATCACACGATCGTCAGTGCGGTGGACGGAGGCTCCAAATTGAATAAGGAGTTCTGCAAGTTCTCGGCATCCTTGCCGACATGCGACCATTAAAGGAGTCATTTTGTCCCTAAAATCAGGACTGTCCGCATCCGCCCCCTGTTCCAATAGGATTCTGGCAACGTGAACGTGATTGAAGCAACAAGCTGCCATCAAAGCAGTTTCAACGTCAAAACATTCTCCCATGGCATCATGACTTATTCTGAAGTCGACATTTGCTCCTTTCTGTAACAACAATTTAACAACTTGATCATGACCTGCTATGGACGCGGCTCTTAGCGGTGTTTCGTAATCCGGCCAGGATACGAGATTGACATCAGCGCCATGATTCAGCAGTTCTTTAACAACATCAAGGTGTCCATTTGCGCAGGCTACAATAAGTGGTACAGTGTCAGGATCGTCAGTAAAATTAGAAACGTCGGCTCCCTTGGCCAGCAACATATCAACGATCCGCAAATTTCCTTTCTTGGATGCAAGGGCCAGCGGTGTCACTCCACCAGTTGGTTTGTGCATTAGCTCGATGTCAACACCTGTGGCTAGTAGCTCCTCAACTCTCTCGGCTTCTTGGGCTTCAATCGCTTCCATGAGTTGGTTGAACATGGGTGTGTCTCCTTGTCTTGAAAGGTCTATCTTCTGGATTTGCATCATTTCGTGACATCTTAACCCAACACCCTGAAATAGCTGATCTTATCATTCTCGCTTGACCTTTAAAAAATTTAAATTGTCCAAGATGTCAAATGACCTGGCAATCGCTTCTAATGTCTTCAAGGCCAGCGATTTGAGAGCATTGAATTCCAAGACGTCGGATCCTATGATAATCCTTTCTATTTTTCCCTTGTTATCGCTTCCGGGTTTTGCAGGTTTCGGGGGAATGCGTTTTACAAAACCCCAAGGTGTGCCGTCCATAGGCAGCAGTTGTTGGTGCGTCGTCTGATTTCTGTAACCAGCAATCATTGTTTGGATGATCTCTCTTTCCTTTCCGTTACACGATGTTCTGACGTCCATACTGTTAAGGAAATCTCTAAACACAATAGCTTGTCTTCGGGAAACGAACTCTAAGTTAGGAAAATTCTCTAATTCAACTAAGCCCCTAAGCTTCTCACAAACATCTTCAAAATAAATCCGATTATCTTGCATCATTTTCTGGTCTACCACTTCCCAACTGAAGATTGGCGCTACAAATCTCGCAGCGTAATCCAAAAAGGAGCGATACCTAATAAAAAAGTCGTGAAAATGATAAAGCCTCTCATTCTCCCAGAAACCTGACTCTCTATCTTCCTGAGAAGCAGAAAGCAAATCATCTGCCGCACAGGAGTATGCATATTTTAGCAGCAGGTGATAAAATGCCTTATGTAACATTATCAAGCCTTCAATAGTACCCACCAGTGCTATCGGTAACTCGGGCGGCTCCCAATCGCTCTTCACTCCTCGCATGGGCAATTTCATCATGATGTCGTCTGTTAAGAGAAAGAATTTGTGCCATCTATCTTTGAATTTCTCAGACATAAACCATTCATTCATTGCTTTCTCCCAATTCGAGTTTTGACCTCCAGAAAGTAGAGCCTAATGGACCGGTCCAGATTCTGGATGTTGCTGCCTGCACTTTTTACGAGCTTTGGCTAGCCCGTGAACGATTCGCCTATTTTCAGCAAGTCATCTCTTTTCAACACAGTTTGGCTTGATTCTTCTTAATATTAATTAATCAGCGAAGCCTTTTTGCACCATGGTTACATTCATCAACTCAGGCCTGTTTAGCAACTCAAATCCCAATTGTCGCCCGAAACTAAATGTTTCGTTCGCAAAGTTTTTTCCGAAGAAAAGCACATCGCAATTAAGTCTGAGGACTCTTTATGACTTCTGGGCCTCATAAAAACTTTGGGATAGGCTCTTTCTTACGTTTGCTCGCGACTTTCCAGATGTAGTCAGCCTTCTTGTTTGACACGATCCAACGCTTTGCCTGTTGAATTATCAGAGTATTGACATTTTTGACCTGTCCTTCGAACATTGCGCCTAGAGCCCAAGCAGTATTCTTGAAACGTGGATCAAGATATTCAAGAGAAAATAGTGTCAATAAAGCCCGTGGCGTTATGGGTAAGATCATGAATACATCATGCTGAGCGCCGATTTCCACCCCTAGTATAGGGGCAAAGTTGCCCTCGTTGAAATCGAAGCAAGGCCAATCAGAGGTTAGGAATTGATAGTCAAACGCATATGATAGGGCCATTCCCATTTTCTTGAAAACCCGATCCCTGATAAAAGTATATCCTGTTTTAACGAAGTTAGCAGGTTTGAGTTGTTCGACAATCTCATCAGTTATGATACTAGCAGGTGCAAGTTCACGAACCTTTTGCTCCATGGCACCCGGTATTCTCAAATACTGATAGGCTGAAAATTCCTTAATCTTATTGCGATTCTCTATTGTCATGAACTGGTTTAGTTCAGCCCGCAATGAATTTTCCTGCGAGTAATTCGAATAGTTCTCCAATATTTCGCTTAATTCCAAGAAGATCGGGGCCGTTTGACTTTCCATATCCGACAGGATTGACTCAATGTAGTTTTTCGGGAATCTGCTTTGCTGTTCATAAAAATAGTTTTGTGCCAGCATATTTTCGGGCTTGTTGATCAAGACTTTACCGGTTTCCATATCATAAAAATGAGCGAAATCTTTACCTGGTACATTCCAAGCCCGTAAGTAAAAGGCTGGCACATAATGTTGTTTCTTGGTAATGGTAGTCACTGCATGTGGACCATCTCATGAATTCTATTATAATTTGAAAAAGTGAAACCAGCCATCACCCGTTCAGCGCCTCCCTCACATTCTTAACAACCTTGAAATCTACACCGATAGTGTCAAAGTGTTTTTCTCCGTATTTGATTTTCTTCTTTTCGGATGGCCTGAGTTGCTCTTCATCAGTTGTGCTCTTAGTTTCCCGCACCAAATAAAGTTACTCTCGCTCCGTAAGAATCGCC